>Ga0307511_10001092_pt1 | contig 28832 bp, 24 predicted proteins | sample 13_EM_MG_FD_200266 | JGI IMG/M metagenome (GOLD analysis project Ga0307511, IMG submission 200266) | Populus trichocarpa ectomycorrhiza microbial communities from riparian zone in the Pacific Northwest, United States - 13_EM | ecosystem: Host-associated > Plants > Roots > Unclassified | place...
CTTCCCAGCGGGAATTCGCCTCAGTTAAGTCCTCCGCGACACCTGCGTAGATCGAAAGAAATCCCTCTGACGTGAGATCCTCCGCTAGGCGACTACACAGTATGCGCGCGTATCCTCGGCCGCGGTATTCCGGCGCGACATAAAGTTGCAGGATGCTTGCGCGCGGAAACCGACGTTGAAAAAGAAGGTGTCCCGCAAAGCGTTGCCTAGATTCACCAGAAGTTAGCAGTACGAACAATTCGCCTCGACGCGCAAAATCCTCAAAGACAGATCTCGGGTAGAACCCGAGAGACTCCCGGTTAGCATCGGATGCCGCGATGATGTTCGCTATATGCGCGCTGACTTCCGCATAACGATCTAAAACTGTCGGAACTTTATCCCCAGTCAATTTTGACCCTCCTTGTTTCCCTCTATCAGGCTTTGTTAGCGGAGCGATTATGCCCAATCCGAGCTTTGACAAACAGCCCATTGATCAACAACAAATTGGCCCGCGCGAGATACTCTAACGCAGTTAGACACGTGCGTCCTAGCGTCCGTTTTCAAGCATTGCAGAACGCCGTCAAGTGCCCCGTCGACGAATGCGTCAAGGACTCTTGCGTTCTGATGCCGCCGTGTTGGCAAAGCAAACGGGCACGCTCATGTGTACCGATGGTCGTGAGGGGCAGCTAGACTTGCTAGATGTTCAGTTGATCGGGTGAGCAGGCTCTTTGGATTTATAATGCTTCCTGAGGCTGCTCGATCGTTCCTTTGAAGTGACGGGAGGCTTCATATGGGCAGCAAATGGTTCACGGGCGGAGTCGTTGCAGCACCGCGTGGAAGAATCCAGTTCGACTTCATCTTCAATAGCATCCGATATCGTCCGTCGATAAAGCGCCCTCCCTCAGAAGCCAACCTTCGTCGAGCTCGCGAGCGTCTCGAATCGATCAAACAGCAGATCTGCCTGGGCACATTTTCCTTTGAGGAAGAGTTCCCGGACTACCGCTTGCTGCGTCGCTTAGGCGGCACATCGAGCGCTCGACTATGTGGTGACGTCTTCGATGCATACCTTGCGCACTGCGAGGCGCGGCTGCGGCGCAACGATATGGCGGCCGCAACGGTCAGGTCGTATCGAAAGATCCTCGATGGCATTTGGCGCCCTCATCTCGGCGAACTGGTTTTCTCCCACGTCCGATACTCGCGGCTCATTGCCATCTCGGACGGTCATAACTGGAGTAAGAAGACTTACAACAACACCATCAGTGTGTTGAAGCGCGCCTTTGACTTTGGATATCGCGACCGGCCGGTCCATGAAAACCCGGCAATCAACCTTCGGTGTGCCCGTCTTCGCAAAGCGGACCGCCCGAAGGTTGATCCCTTCTCCATGCACGATGCCGAAACACTCATCGCTGCTATCCATCACGATTGGGGTGAAGCACAGGGCAACTACGATGAGTTTCGTTTTTTCACCGGCCTGAGACCGTCTGAGCAGATCGCCCTCGTGCTTTCTGACATCGACCTCGTCCAGGGAATAATCAGCGTCAACAAAGCGAGAGTCTCCGGCGTCGATCGGGATAAAACGAAGACCAGCGAAGATCGCCGCGTGCAGTTGTGTCCTCGCGCGCTGTCCGTTCTGAGACGGCATCTCCGTCTTCGAGAATCCCTCGAGGTTGCCGGGGAGATCGATCACGAGCACGTTTTCTTCGTGGAGACCGGCGAGCCCTTCCGGACTCTGCACCATCCTCAGCGCCGATGGCGTAAGACCCTGCAATCGCTGAAGGTGCGCTACCGACCTCCTTACACCGCGCGTCAGACTTCCGTGAGCTGGAATCTCATGGCCGGCAAGAATCCGCTCTGGGTGGCCAAGCAGCACGGTCACAGCATTGCGACGATGTTGCGTGCCTACGCGGCCTGGGCCGAAGGAACCGCGGAGGTCGATGTCGAGGCGATCAAGCGATCGATGAACACCAGCGAGGCCCCGCCGGCCATTAATCTGGCAGTAAATCTGTCAGTAGCCGAAGCCCTTCAGGCGCGACGCGCGTCCACTATCAGAACACACGCACTTCGCAGACATGCGCTAACCGATTGTTCCGCAATGGAGAATTGGCAGTGAGCCAAACTACGGAAAATTTGGCTGGGGTGGAAGGATTCGAACCTCCGAATGGCGGGATCAAAACCCGCTGCCTTACCACTTGGCGACACCCCAGCATTTCAAACGCAAAAAAATCACACCGGACACCCCCGCGCACGCAGCAATGCGTGCACGGGCGAAACATTCAATCCACGAGCAACGTAACTCGTCCAGCGATCAGGCACCCGCGCCGCGAGGCGCTCCGCGTCGATCGCAGTGGCGCAGGGCGCGAAGATACAGGAACCCGTCCCGGTAAGTCGGGCCGGCGCAAACCGCCCCAACCAGTCCAGCGCGTCCGCGACCTCGGGAAAACGCGCCCGCACCACTGGCTCGCAGTCGTTCCGACCGCCCGACTCAAAAAAGGCGCGTATTGTGATTACGGGGGAATTTCGTGTCAATTCAGGGCTCTGGAATACGTCACGTGTGCCCACTGCGACCCCCGGATGGATCACCACGTACCAGCTCTCCGGTAGCTCCAGAGGCTGCAGATCCTCCCCCACCCCTTGACCCCAGGCTGAAGAACCTCGAATAAAAACAGGCACATCCGCCCCCAGCGGCAGCCCGAGCTTGGCCAGCTCATCCACGGGCATCCTGCAGCCCCAAAGCTCATTCAGGCCCAGCAGCACGGTGGCAGCATCCGAGCTGCCCCCACCCAGCCCGCCGCCCATGGGGATCCGTTTCCGCACCCGCAGCGTTGCGCCCATCCGGCACCCGGTAGCGACCTGTAACGCTCGTGCGGCGCGCACCGTCAGATCAGCCTCCGGATCCACGCCGGGAGGCCCGTCCGGCCGCTCGATTCGGCCATCCGAGCGCAAGGAGATCGCGATCGTGTCGCACAGATCAATGAGCTGGAACACGGTCTGCAGCTCGTGATAGCCGTCCGACCGACGACCGGTCACGTGCAGGAACAGATTGAGCTTAGCGGGCGCTGGCCACTGTGTTTCGTCGGTCACGAATTCCAGCCATCCACAACCACGCGCAGGCGAACACCTTGACGCTGGAGAGTCAGTTTCGACGGCAGCCACTCGCCGGCTACAGACATGTAGTCCGTATATTGGATCTGCCACCCATCTTGTTGAAGGTTAGCCAAGCGCTGCTGCGAGTCCAACGATTCCTGCGCGGGATGTCCCGGCTCCGGCACGCCGAGAATCCAGTAGCGCAGACTGTCTAACGGTGGATCGAAACCCAGTCGGTTCGCGAGTTCCGCCCGAGCCGCGTCGTTGTTGAGGTGGTCACCGCGCGAAGTGACGATGCTGACAGCGGAGCCATCCGATGTCACTTGGACTCCTCCGGCACCCAGAGGCCCGTCAAGCGACATTCGCGTCTGTTTGCCATCCTGCGTCCAACGCAAGCGTGCGTTGAACCCCTCGCTGCCGGTAGCCACGGCGACCCGTCCTTTTAACTCGAACTTATCGCGCGCCTGCAATTGAGGGCGCCTCAGTTCCCAGGCTGTTGCGGGAGCTTCATGTACCGGAGGAACTGTGCGGCAACTTGCGAGCATCACAACGAAAGCCGCACACAGAAGCTTACGGAGCATCGGTCAGAAACCGCGCCATCGTCGCCTTGAGCAGCGGTGCATCCGGCGCGCGCGCAACAGCAGCCGCCCAAACCCGGCGTGCCTCCTGGTGTTTGCCGCTAGTCCACAACGCCTCGCCCCAATGCGCCGCGATATCTGCATCATGTTCTAGCGAATAGGCGTGCTCGAGTTCGAGCACGGCACCCTTTGCATCGCCCTGCCGAAATCGCACCCAGCCAAGGCTGTCCAAAACCGCGGGGCTATCCGGGGTCGCCGTCAAAGCCTTGTGAATGAGTCCCTCTGCACGCCCGAGATCCAGGCTGTGATCGGCCAACGTGTACCCCAGGGCATTCATCAAGACCGGATCATCCGGCCGATCCTGCAGCAGCCTCTCGAGTACGTCGACCGACTCTTTGACGCGCCCTGCACGCTCGAGAATCACCGCGCGGTCATACTCGATCGCCGGATGCTTCGGGTGCCGCTCGAGCGCGGTCGAAAGCAACTTGAGCCCGGTTTCCGCGTCACCGTGATCGGCGAGCAATCGCGCCTCCGAAAGGCGCGTTTCGAACTCGGTATCCGGATGATCGGAAACGTAATCGTCCAACAACAGCAGCGCCTCGGTCCGTTTACTCCGAGTCAATAGAATCGAAGCGGCTTTCGACCGTGCTTCCAGCGCGAACGACGAATCGGCGAGTTTGCGATATCCGGCGAGGGCTGCGTCGGCATCCCCATCGCGCGCCGCGATGTCGGCCAGATACAGCAGCGCGGCATCTGTTGCTTCACCGTGCGTGGCGAGATCGGCAAAGCGTTGTTGCGCTTCCTTCAAGTCGCCGGCGTTGTATGCGAGCAAGGCCAAGCGCCGATCAATTTCTCCGGGCGACGCTTTGGTACCGCGCAGGCGCTCCAACTCCTGGTGCGCTTCCTCGATTCGATCCAGTGCAGCAAACACTTCAGCGAGCTCGAACGCCCCTCGCGTTGCGTCTTCGCGCATGATTTCGCGCGCCGTAGCGATCGCCTTCGGCGCATCCCGCCGCACGACATAAGCGCGAGCCAACACGCGCTTCGCGCCAAACTGCTTCGGATCCCGGTCCAGCGCCTCCCGCGCATAGCGCTCAGCGCGCTGTGCATCGTTGGCGGCCAGTGCGAGCTCAGCGAGAAGGGCATCGGTCTCGGGCGACAGGGCGGCCGGGTCCAACGCGCTGCTCATGGCAGCCAGCACTGCTGGCGCATCCGATTGCTCCAGCAGCAGGCCCGCGAGCTCGCTCAGACCGGCAGAGTCGGAGGCGTTCTGTGTCTTCGCAAAATCGACAATGGCTGAGCGTGCGTCGGCAATCCGATAAAGCTTGATCGCGACAGTCGCATACATGGCGGCCGCTTCGCGGTCGCTGGGGGCGAGAGCTCGCCAGCGGGTGGCGGCCTTCCAGGCGGCCGGCACATGCTCGCAGGCCAATGCGACGGTGCTGGCGTGACGGGCCAGAGGTCGCGCATCACTGTGCTGGGCCGCCTCCGCGTAGCTCTCGGAGGCCGTCTTGCAATCGCCACGTGCCAATGCAATTTCGGCAACTATGGTGAGCGCGGCCGGATCGCGGGCTTCCGGGTCTTCTTTCGGTGCGGGTCCAGCGGCACAGCCGACGAGGAGCCCGCAGCCGGCAATCAGCAATGGCAGTGGATTAGATAGTGGCAATGGATTTGATCGGCGCACGGCGCCAAGCCCATGAGAATATGCACGACGGCTACTTTACGGCAACGCCCGCATATTGTGTGCCTTGTCACGGGCGCCACCGATCCGGAGAATGCCGCGCCGTGAAAGAATCCATACGCCAGCGCCTGGAGAAGATGACCGACCGGTTCGAGGAGGTCGGCCGCCTGCTTGCGACCGCGGACATTGCAGGCGGATCGCAGCAATTCCGGGACCTGTCCATGGAATACGCGCGGCTGCAGCCGCTCGCCGAAGGTTACCTGGGATACCATAATCTCGAGCGCGATCTGGCGGCCGCCCAGGAAATGCTCGCCGACTCCGACCCGGACATGCGCACTTTGGGTGCGGAAGAGGTCGGCCGCGTCGGGCTCCACATCGCGGCGGCCGAGGCTGACCTGCGCAAGCTGCTCATCCCGAAGGACCCCCGCGACGACAAGAACATCTTCCTGGAGATCCGGGCCGGTACGGGTGGCGACGAGGCGGCCATCTTCGCGGGCGACCTGTTTCGGATGTACTCGCGCTACGCCGAGAATCACGGGCTGACCGTCGAGATCGTCAGCGAGAACCGCGGCGAGCACGGTGGATATCGCGAGATCATCAGTCGGGTGGCGGGGCGAGGTGTGTTCGCGCGGCTGAAATTCGAGTCGGGCACTCACCGCGTGCAGCGTGTCCCCGCGACCGAAGCGCAGGGCCGCATTCACACATCCGCCTGCACGGTTGCCATCCTGCCGGAACTCGATGAAGTCGAAGAAGTCGACCTCAACCCGGCCGACCTGCGCATCGACACGTATCGTTCCTCCGGCGCGGGTGGCCAGCACGTCAACAAGACCGACTCGGCCATTCGCATCACGCACATACCGAGCGGCATCGTCGTCGAGTGTCAGGATGAGCGTTCCCAGCACAAGAATCGCTCGCGCGCCATGGCGTTGCTCAAGGCTCGCCTGCTGGCGGCCGAACAGGAGAAGCAACAGAGCGAACAGGCGCAGTCACGTCGCTTGCAGGTTGGCAGCGGCGATCGGTCCGAGCGCATCCGCACGTACAACTTCCCACAGGGACGCGTAACCGACCATCGGATCAATCTCACGCTGTACCAGTTGCAGAAAGTGATGGATGGACAGCTCGATGAGCTGCTCGATGCCCTCCAACAGGAATACCAGGCCGAGCAACTCGCAGCCGAGGAATAGTGATTCTTCAGCAGTCGGGCCTGGTAGTTGACAGCGTCACGGGAGTAGACGTTGCACTTCCCATCGCCGGCCCTGGAGCCCGATCGTTTGCCTTCATCATCGATTGGCACATTCGTACGATACTGAGTGTCGCCTGGTATATCGTCGCTGCGATGTTCTACAACGGCAGCATGCACATCAACGCCCCCCTGAGCCCCGACTCAGCGTGGTTCGTATATGTCATCGCGCCCGCGGCCGCGATTTACTTTCTCTACCACCCTGTATGGGAAGTTGCCACGCGCGGTCATACCCCAGGCAAGCGAATGGCGGGCGTGCAGATCGTCAGCAAAGAGGGCGGAGCACCGGGCGTGGGTTCCCTGCTCGCGCGAAATGTGTTCCGCCTGGTCGATAGCTTTCCTATTGCCTACGCCGTAGGTCTCGTCACAACCATGGTGACCCGGCACCATGTGAGAATAGGCGATCTAGCGGCGGGCACTCTACTCGTCTATGTCCATGATGGCGCGTCCCTGGCCCGTTACTCCGCTGACCGGCCCGCCGAAAACCAACTCGACGCCACGACCGCAGAAGTTGTGAGCGAACTGCTGCAGCGCTGGGAGACGTTGGACAACGCGGCGCGGCGCAGAATGGCGCAGACGATCCTCGCCGACACGACTGATGATGACGCAGTTCTGCGGACGAGACTCGAAAGCCTCGCGAACGGAGGTCGGCCATGACCGAGCGAGCCCGCGAGCACGCCCTGAAGGTCACCCTTCTTCGGCGTTCGGAACTGTGGAAGAACGCAGCAAACCGTACTCGCCGGCTTGCAGGCAAAAAGACTGACGATGCGGCCGATGCCATCTCCATGGCGGATGACTATCGGATGCTGGCCCACGATGTCGCGAAAGTCCGCCGGCTGCTTCCCGATTCGCGGGCACGTGAGTATCTCGAGACCGCATACGCACAGGCGCATGCCAATCTACACAGACCCGCATGGCATCCTGGCTATGCGATGCTCAGTCTGTTCAGGGATGAGATCCCGGCAGTCGTCAGCTGGCTTCGGCCGCACATCGTCTGGGCGACCGCCCTGTTCATCCTGACCGTCATCGCCGGCTACTCGATGGTGCACACCTATCCCGACCTGATTGCGCTTTTCGCATCCCCGGAGCTGATCGCCACGGTGGAGCGCGGGCAGCTGTGGACCGAGGGACTGTTGAACGTGGTGCCCTCCTCCGTGCTGTCGCTCCAGATCCTGACCAACAACATCGTCGTGAGCCTGTTTGCCTATTGCGCCGGCTTCCTGTTTGGGCTGGGCACACTGTACATCCTGGGACTGAACGGCTTGATGCTCGGGGCGGTGTTCGCGTTCACCCGCCTTCACGGGCTGGACGATGACCTGTTTACGTTTGTGGTGGCCCATGGGTGCGTGGAACTTTCCGTAATGTGCCTGTCAGGGGCCGCCGGCGCGGCCGTGGGTGAAGCACTGATCCGTCCGGGAGCTGCAACCCGTGCCGCAGCTTTCCAACATGCGGCCTTGCAGTCGGGCAAGCTCATCCTGGCCTGCGTGATACTGCTGGTCGGTTCGGGAGTCATTGAAGGTTATGTCTCGCCCAACCCCGTATTTCCGCTCTGGACGAGAATCGTGATCGGAGTGAGCTACTGGCTGGTCATGATCGTGCTGCTGAACGGCTGGATGTTCGCGGCGCGCCGTCGCCGCGGCGGCTCCTAGACGCGCCGCGTTCTGCGCAGCGATTCGTACTGCGCGAGCACCCTCTTCTCCAGCAACTCTTCACTGGCGGCAATCACTGGGGCACCGAGCCGCCTCAGCAGCGCACGCTGGGATTCCGCCCGATCCTCGTGCTCCTGTGCGGCAAGCGATATCCACGGGTCCTTCCAGTCATGCGCCTCCCGGCGCGCCAGCTCAGAAACCTCCGGGCTCTGAATGCCTGCCACAACCACCAGGTGCGGCGGAGCAAGCAGGCGTACAGCGCGCACCAGCTGATCGGCAACACTCGCATCATCGATGTCAGTCAACAGTACGATCAGGCTGCGATGCTTGAGCATCCCACGAATCCGGATCGCCGCGGCGAGCGGATCCGATTCGGCCAACTGCACGGAGAGCTGCTCGAGCGTCCTGCGGATGCGCATCACGGCCGGCAGCCCTCGATCGGGAGCGCACACGGCGAGCGGCCGGTCGGCAAACACGATCATGCCGATGCGGTCGTCGTTTGGAATCACGATCTCGGCAAAACGCGCCGCCACATTGGCATACAATCCGAACCGATCCAGGCGGCCGGCACGTACTCTACTGAAGCGTCCCGCATCGATCGCAACGAGTACGTCCAGGTGCTGGTCTTCACTGAACTCGCGAGTAACGAGCTGGTGCGCACGCGCCGTTGCCTTCCAATCAATCCGCGCCGGCGGGTCCCCTTGAACATACCCGCGAAGCTGATGCAACTCCGAACCTGCGCCAATCACGCGCCGCGGCCGGGCCCCAGCGGGATTGCCACGGGGCCGGCCCCGAACCGTCCTGAAGGTATCGGGCGCAACAGCGATCCGGACGTCAGGATGTAGATCACGTGACCACCAGGCCAGACCCAACGTGCCCAGAAGCCTTGCGGGTACAACGGGCCATGTTTGCGGCCCCAGGCGCGTTGCCAGAAGTGTGAATGGGTCCCTATTCGCGCCCCCTGCGGGCGTCACCAGCTTGCGCGTTGAGGTGCCGACCGGCTCCACACCAACAGGGGTTACCGGCGCGTATTCCACCGCAACACATCGCGACGACTGGTTGTGGAACGCGAATGCCGCTGTCTGCTCACGGCCCAGGAAAGCGCGTGGCGCGGTCTCCACGTCCGCCGTCACGGCTGCCTTACGAATGAGCCAGCCTTCATAAGCCAAGCCGATCAACAACAGTAAGGCAGGAATTCTCCACAGGTCCGAAAGCCCTGGGTCGCTGGACCAGATGCCTGCCACAGCCAACACAGCCGTCAGCATGATTACCACGTAGGCACGCTGCGCGAAATGCATCGACGTCAGCGAGGAACTGCGGTATCTGCCAGAAGAGTGCTGACGACCTGCAAATCAGTCAGCCCCTCTAGAGCCGCTTCGGGCGTCAATACGAGGCGGTGAGCCATTACCCATGCCCCCGCCTCCTTGACATCGTCCGGGGACACGAAGTCGCTGCCGCGCAGACCCGCAGTAATCCGGGCAGCTTTCACCAGGCACAACGCTCCGCGCGTGGACAAGCCAAGAGACAGCCGAGCGTGCTCACGTGAAGCGCGCGCAAGGTCCAGCACATAACCTGTCAGTGCTTCGGATACATGGATTCGATCGGCTTCATCACGCGCGAGTTTCAGCAGTGCCGGGTCGAGTGTCCCAACACTTCCAAGCGTCGTCTGCACGGCCGTCAGCATTCCTCCATAGCGTGCCAGGATCTGCGCTTCAGCCACTCTTTCAGGATAGTCAACATCGATCCGCAGCATGAACCGGTCGAGCTGCGATTCGGGCAGCGGGTATGTACCTTCGAACTCACGTGGGTTCTGGGTCGCCAACACGAGAAAGTCGGCCGGTAGAGGGAACACCTCTCTCTCCACACTCACCTGGCGCTCCTCCATGGCCTCCAGCAGCGCTGACTGTGTCTTGGGGCCGGCGCGGTTGATTTCATCCACCAGCACTACGTCCGCAAACAGTGGCCCGGGGCGGAACACGAAACCACGCTTGGATTCGTCAAAAACAGGGACACCGATGATGTCGCTCGGCATGAGGTCAGGCGTTCCCTGGATGCGCTTGAATTCGCCGCCCAGCGTGCGCGCAAGCGTTTTTGCCAACAGTGTCTTACCGAGACCTGGCACGCCCTGCACGAGAACGTGGCCGCGGGCGACCAGCGCGATGATAAGGGCGCGGATAGAGCGGTCGGCGCCCACAATCACCCGTCCCAGCTCCCGCCGGAGCAACGACTCGACTTCCTGGATCGCTGAGCTCATGAATTCAGTTGCCTGTTGATTCTGACAATGAGGTTGTGCAGCCGGGCCAATGGGATCCGCGCGGCGTCCAATTGCGAGTACCACGCCTTGAGCTGCTGCAGGTCGGCCGACGGAATGCGCGGCTGGCGCTCGAGCAGATCCCACGGCCAGCGTCGCAGAAATCGATCAAACATGCGGCGCGCCGCCGCGTTGGGGCTGAGCACGCGCGCGAGAAATCCGCCGGTGGCACGCACCAACTCCGCCTCCCGTGGCACGGGGGCTCGTGTTACCGGAACGCGCAGCCGGGTTGCGCCCAGGACCCAGGCGAGCCACAACGCGGCAACGATGCCGAGAGTCTCGTGAAGCCGCGGATCACGGTAGAACTTGGCCGGGTCGTAGTTGGCGCCCAGTCCCTGGTGGACATCATCGAACAGCACAGTTCCCCGCGGTCCCAGGTTGGCGCCAATGATGTTCGCCAGAAGACGCCCGTTGTCCTCAAGTCCCAGCGCCCTGTTCGTGAAGAGCGTGCCCAATGCGCTGACGACGATCCGGCCGTTACCCAGAGGCCGCGTCCAGAAGGCGCCTTCGCCGGTTTCCCGCTGGCGCCCCAACGCGAGAACGAATCCCTCGTAGGGAACTTTCACCGTCCATGGCTGCGCCTCGTAGTCCGACAGCGCAACAGCCTGGTGTACCCCCCTGAAGTAGGCATGGTCACGATTGGGAACGAGCGTTGCGCGCCGCGGTTCCGTCAATTCTCGCGTGGCAGCCGCGAGCTGCGAAGCCAGATCCGCGTTGTCTCTATCCCGGGGCGCCGGCTCAGTCGGCTTCCGGGCCCGCAGATCACGAGTCCGGACCGTCTCAAACTCGAGGCCCGTCAACAGGTTCAGGTCGCCTGAGGTCATGCTTGCGAAGGAGAACGCCCAAGCCGGGTTGTCAGACAGGGCTGCGAGCACGACCAGCGTGTTGCCTGAGCGCACCCAGCGGTCGAGGGGCCGGAATTCCTCGGTCTTGAACACGGCGATCGCCGGCAACGTGACAATCAACACATTGCCGGTGACGGTCAATGACTTCTTCTGCGGCAACTTGTCGAATCGATCCCGCAGCGAAACGGCTCGAATATGCTCTGCATCCAGCCATTGCAGCGCGGCGTGATAGCCGTTTCCGCCGCGCTCCTCGGTCGTGGGCCGCGGAATTTCGCTGCCCCCGATACCCTGCTCGTCCTTGTGCAGGAACATGGTCAAGAACAAGGCGAGAGCACCCAGGGCGCAAACAAAGGTGATGAGCCGTTCTTTCATCCGGGGGTACCCGCATCCAGATGATCAAGCAGCTCCCGCCCTCGCGCTACTGACCCATCGAGTGCCTCGGACTCGATCTCGCCGGCCGAATAACGCACGCGCTCGGCAGCCAGTGCCAGCTCCGAGAGCCGCGTCCGGTCGTCAGGTTCCGGCAGGCGGGCGGCTTTTGTCAGCTCGCGCACTGTCAGCGCGCCCGCCGGAGGCAAGTACCCACGATCGCTGAGCCGTCTCACAATCAATTCCAGTAGCAAACGCGGCTTGTCGGAAAGTGGGGCTCGCTCGATGTCATTCCACGACATGTGCGGTACGCGCGCGTCGCGGGTTCCGCGTCTCCTGCGCGTGATATCGCCTCGCTTCGGAAGCAGTCCCGCTGCCCGGACCTCGTTGATCACGATGACCGCAGCCAGCACAATCACGGCCGCCAGCGCGGCATATGCAATGAGCTGTCGCAGCGACTGCGAGATACCAACATGCGATACCATCCGCGTGAACCAACTTTCATCCGTAGACTGCTCGCGTGTCTCGAGTCTCGCACGCAGCCACGCCTTGAACCTCGACCACCAGCCCTCGTTGCTCGTGCCCGCAAGTCCGCTCAGAACGCCCTTGAGCTGTCGAATGTCAGGGACCTGCAGGGAAACGCTCGCGGCACTTTCCCGGTCCACGAGCTCGCGAAATTCCCTGAGGCTGCCGGCCGAGAGGTCGTTCCCGGGTTCTTTCCAACCGCGCGGCAACCAAGGCGTCCACGCACCGTGGTCGATCTGCTTCGCGAGATCGGGACAGCGCGCGGCAATGCGGTCGTAGCCAATATCCAGCTCGGGATCGAGCCGGCCGAGGCAAGCGTCCAAGGCTGGGAGCTGAGCAGCGGTTGGCGACTGTCCCGTCGCAGGCGGCTCCGGGATGACCGGCTGTTGCGTGGCGGCTGTATCCGACCCAACCGACCGCCGCGTCGCCGCTGGCTGACCCTGCGCGACCGCGCCGCCAATGATCAACACACACGCGATCAGGGCGATGCAGTTCACGCTTTTCATGGGCTGCACCCGGCTTCTACTTTTAACGAGCCGGCGCGCTCGCAATTCGCCGTTCCAGGTCAATCCCCTCCCTGCGCGCCTGCAGGTCTCCGTACAGAGACAGCGTCATGGCCGTTATGAATGGCATATAAACCGCGCCTGAGGCAACGACCATTACGGCCGACACGGCAGTGGTGACAGCCAGGTCTCTTGCTGCTCCGAATGCCGCGAGGACACCAACAATCATACCGGCGGTGACAGAAAGAACGATGATCATCGTCACTGCGACGGTATAGACCATCACCGCGCGCCACCAATGACCCTTGATCAGATTGGCGCTGTAGCGCAAGCTGCCAATGATACCTTTTCGCCCGATCAGCAACGCGGGCCACGAACATAGAAAGAACACGCCAACGTAGACAGCCGGGATGCAAAGCGCGACGCAACTCAGAAGCTGATAAGGGCGTGGCACTGCGAGCAAGGGCACAAAGCAGAGGCCGACGATCAGAACGATCAGCAGGCCCATCGCAATGGTCGCCGGTGTCTTGCGCAATCCCTCAACGAGCGCCGTCGAACCCACAGGTACGGAGCCGGACGCGATAGCGGCCTGCCGGACAAGAATCGAATTGATGAATATGCCACCAATGAATGCCCCCAACAGGTAGATCAGCCACCAGACAGGGTCGGTGTTGGCAAACCGATGCAAGGTCCGCCCGGTCACAATGAGATAGATGTTTTGAAGTTGACCCGCCACGGTCGCCAGCACGCTGTACGGCAGGCTGCGAAGCAGGGTCGCTTTGAAAATCCGGAACGCCGTATCGATGACTTCGCCAATCGACTGGGGCCGCGTGGGGGGATACAAAACGAGTGACATCCGCGAATATTACGGACTATGGCTGGCAATCTCACGATCGACGCGCTTTTGGCCCAGGGAATCGACCGTCTCCGCGATGGCGGCGGATCCGCCGGCGGCGCCAGCCCCAATCTCGATGCCGAGCTGCTCCTGGCGCATGCGCTCTCGATGAGCCGGACGCAACTCAAAACCCATCCCGAGAACATCCCGAGCCACGAGCGCGCTCGGCGGTATACCGAACTCGTCGATCGCCGCGCTGCGGGTGAGCCGGTCGCCTACATACTCGGTTACCGAGACTTTTGGACCTTGAGGCTCGCTGTGAGTCCCGCCGTCCTTGTGCCACGGCCCGAAACAGAGCTCCTGGTTGAACGCGCCTTGGCTCTCGGACCCACCGGACCTGCGCGCATCGCCGACCTCGGTACCGGATCAGGGGCCATTGCGCTGGCTCTGGCGAGCGAGCGACCAGAATGGGCCGTCGCTGCAACCGACATCTCGGAAGACGCGCTCGGTACAGCACGAGCGAACGCATCAATGCTCCGCCTCGGACGGGTCGAGCTCCTCAAAGGCCGATGGTTTGGCCCCCTGGCGGGCCGGCGATTCGACTTGATCGTCAGCAATCCCCCGTACGTTGCGGAGGGCGACCCCGCGCTTCAGGACGCGGCTTTGAAGCACGAGCCCCAAATCGCGCTCGCCTCCGGCCCAGACGGAATGTCGGCGCTGCGCGAGATCGTCCGTTTGGCACCGCAGCACCTCGAGCGTCGCGGCTGGCTGCTGCTGGAACACGGCTCCGACCAAGCCGCAGCCGCGGCTCGTGAGCTTGTAGTGCGCGGCTTCGGTCACGTACGCTCCCACCGCGATCTCGCCGGCCACGAGCGCATGACCGAAGCCCAGTGGAATTAACGGCGTTTGAGCAGAACTACCCCGAAGAGATTTAATCCATGATCAAATTTGAGACATCCCACGGCAGTTTCACAATCGAGCTGTTCGCCAAGGAAGCGCCGCTCAGCGCCGAGAACTTCCAGAAATACGTCGACGACAAGTACTTCGACGGCACGATTTTCCACCGGATCATCCCGAACTTCATGATCCAGGGCGGCGGACTGACCGCCGACTTCGCCAACAAGGAAACGCGCTCTCCCATCAAGAACGAGGCCAAGAATGGCCTCAAGAACACGCGCGGTACCCTGTCGATGGCTCGAACGAGCGATGTCAACAGCGCCACGTCGCAGTTCTTCATCAATCTCGTCGACAACGCTTTCCTGGACAACGGCCCGCGGGATTACGGCTACGCCGTATTCGGACGCGTGACTGAGGGCATGGACACTGTTGACAAAATTGCCGCGGTTAAGACCGGGCGGCGCAAGGGGTATCAGGACGCGCCCATGGAAGACGTCCTGATCGTGTCCGCGCGTACCGTCGAGAAGTAGTCGGCCAGCCGTTTCGTGGAGCCATCGCGCGGAGCCCAGCAAGGAATGGCTCCTCCCGGCGCGTCCTCGCGCCGCCACTCCTCGGGGGTCGCGAAGCGATCCCCCTTGAACCCTGCGCGCAGCGCATGATAAGCCTGCTGAAGTGGATCTTTTTTGCGATCCTGGCGTGCGTAGTGCTGTCCGCCTTGCTCGTAGTGTCCCTTCGATGGGTTGATCCACCGACGAGTGCGTTCATGTTGGAAACGCGCCTTCGGGCCATGTCCGAAGGCGATCGGACCTATCGCACCGACTACGAATGGGTGAATCTCGAACGGATCTCCTCGCATGCGGCGATTGCGGTCATCGCGTCCGAGGACCAGCAGTTCCCCTTTCACGCGGGTTTCGACCTGAACTCCATTCGCGAGTCAGTCCGCGCCAGTGAGAGGGGCAAGAAGCTGCGCGGCGCGAGCACGATTTCCCAACAGGTTGCCAAGAACCTGTTCCTGTGGAACGGACGCAGCTTCGTGCGCAAGGGCGTCGAAGCGTGGATGACAGTGCTCATCGAGGCCACGTGGCCGAAGGAACGCATCCTCGAGGTTTATCTCAACATCGTGGAGTTGGGCCGGGGCATTTACGGCATGGAGGCGGCGGCGCGCCGTTTCTATCACAAGCCCGCCGCACGCCTGACCTCGAGCGAGGCGGCCGTGCTCGCTGCCGTGCTGCCGAACCCTATTCGCATGCATGCCGACAGGCCGTCGGCATACGTGCTCGAGCGGCGTGACTGGATACTGGGGCAGATGCGGGCGCTCGGCGGCGCCTCGTACCTACAGGCTGTGGAGAAGGAAAAGGAGCCGCACCCGCGCCCGCACTCCTGAAGCTCGAGCCGCCATCCTACGTCGGCTCATACCCCAAGTTAGGCGAAAGCCACTTCTCCATCTCCGCAAACGCCATCCCCTTACGCGCCGCGTAATCCGCCACCTGATCCTTGTCTATTTTGCCGATCCCGAAATAGTGAACGTCAGGATGCGCGAAATACCAGCCACTCACGGCCGCAGTCGGATACATCGCATAGGACTCAGTCAATCGCACGCCGGAATTACGCTCCGCATCCAGCAACTTGAACAACTTCCCCTTCTCGGTGTGGTCCGGGCACGCCGGATACCCGGGTGCCGGCCTGATCCCGTGATATTCCTCGCGAATCAACTGGGCATTGGTCAGCGACTCCTGAGCCGCATAGCCCCAATACTCACGCCGTACGCGCTCGTGGAAGTGCTCTGCACAGGCCTCCGCAAGGCGATCCGCCAACGCCTTGAGCATGATGCTCGAATAGTCATCGTGACCGCGCTCGAATCTCGCGATGTGCTCCTCAATGCCAATACCTGCTGTGACCGTGAACCCGCCGATGTGGTCACGCACCCCGCTCGACTTCGGCGCAATGTAGTCCGCCAGGCACTCATGCGGCTGTCCAGGCGGCTTGCCCTTCTGCTGACGCAGGAACGACAGCGTTGCAATGACCTCGTTCCTGTTCTCGTCCGCGTAGACTTCAACATCGTCGCCCACGGAATTCGCAGGAAACAATCCAACAACCGCCTGCACCTTGAGCCACGATTCGCAGATCACCTGCTTCAGCATGCGCCGTGCATCCGCATACAGATTGCTCGCCGCTTCACCTTTGACCGGATCCGAGAGAACGTCGGGAAACTTCCCGGTGAACTCCCACGCGTTGAAGAACGGCATCCAGTCGATGTATCCCAACAGCTCCTTTAAAGGGTAGTCGCGGAACACCGTGATTCCAGGAGCGCGCGGCTGTGCAGGCGAGTAGGCCGCCCAATCGATCCGTCGCCGATTCGAGCGCGCCTGCGCAATACTGAACTCCGGCGCCTTGATCTTCTTCCCCGCATGCTGCTCGCGGCGCCGCTCGTGATCCTCGTTGATCTTCGCGAGAAACTCGGCGCGCGTGGTTTGCGTTGCGAGCGTCTGGCAGACCCCCACCGAGCGCGAAGCATCCTTGACGTAGATGACCGGTGACTTGTACTGCGGCGCTATCTTCACGGAAGTATGAGCGGGTGAAGTAGTTGCCCCGCCGATCAGCAGCGGCAGCACAAATCCCTGCCGTTGCATCTCCTTCGCGACATTCACCATCTCATCGAGCGACGGCGTGATGAGTCCGGACAAACCGATGTAGTCGGCATTCTCACGCCGCGCGGCATCGAGAATCTTGTCGCAGGCGACCATGACGCCGAGATCGATCACCTCGAAGTTATTGCATTGAAGCACGACACCCACGATGTTTTTGCCGATGTCGTGGACGTCGCCCTTCACAGTCGCAATCACAATTCGACCGTTGGAGCGCCTTTCACCGCCCTGCCCCTTCTCGATGAACGGCACCAGGTGAGCCACTGCGCGCTTCATCACACGCGCACTCTTGACGACCTGCGGCAGGAACATCTTGCCGGACCCGAACAGGTCGCCGACGACGTTCATGCCATCCATCAGCGGACCTTCGATAACCTGTAGCGGACGCTCGAAGGTCAGGCGGGCCTCTTCGGTGTCCTCGATGATGAAGTCGTCTATTCCCTTCACCAAGGCGTGCTCGAGACGCTTGGCTATCGGAAGGCTGCGCCACTGCGTGTCCGTCTGACGCTTGGTTCCGGCCTCACCCTTGAATTTACCCGCCAATTCCAACAGGCGCTCTGTGGCATCCGGCCGCCTGTTCAGGATCACATCCTCTGCCACTTCACGCAGCTCTGGATCGATCTGCGCGTAGATGGCGAGCTGCCCGGCATTCACGATACCCATGTCCATGCCAGCAGAGATGGCGTGATACAGGAACACGGAGTGCATCGCTTCGCGAACCGGATCGTTGCCTCTGAACGAGAATGACACGTTGCTGACACCGCCACTCACCAGGGCGTGCGGCAGCGAGGCCTTGATCTGACGCGTTGCTTCTATGAACGCACGCCCGTAGCCGTTGTGCTCCTCGATCCCGGTCGCTACCGCGAAGATGTTGGGATCAAAGATGATGTCTTCGGGCAACACACCCGCGCGATTCGTCAGGATGTCGTAGCAGCGCTTGCAGATTGAGAGCTTGCGCTCGATGGAGTCCGCCTGACCTTGCTCGTCAAAGGCCATGACGACCATCGCGGCCCCGTAGCTGCGAACCTTGCGCGCATGGGCAATGAAGGCTTCCTCTCCTTCCTTCAGGCTGATGGAGTTCACCACCGCCTTGCCCTGGATGCATTTCAGACCAGCTTCGATGACCGTCCACTTGGAGGAATCGACCATCACCGGCACACGTGCGATGTCAGGTTCCGCAGCGACCAGATGCAGGAAGCGAACCATCGCCGCCTCCGAATCCAGCATCCCCTCGTCCATGTTGACATCGATCATCTGCGCGCCGCTGACGACCTGCTGACGCGCTACGTCGAGCGCAGCGGAGTAATCCCCAGCCTCAATCAACTTGCGGAACTTCGCGGAACCCGTGACGTTCGTGCGCTCGCCCACATTCACGAACAGCGTGTCATCGTCGATATTGAGCGGCTCGAGTCCCGAGAGTCTGCATTTCGGCTCGATGACCGGAATACTGCGGCGTGCGAACTTCTTCATCTCCGCACTCATCAGCCGGATATGCTCCGGAGTTGTTCCGCAACAACCGCCGACGATGTTGAGCAGTCCCGAGGCACCGTAGTCGCGCAGAATCTGCGCCGTCTCCTCGGCCGTCTCGTCGTATTCACCGAACGCGTTGGGCAAACCGGCATTCGGATAGGCGCAGACAAGCGTGTCCGCAACACGAGAAAGCTCCGACACGTACTGTCGCAGCTGGGTTGCCCCAAGCGCACAGTTCAATCCCACCGCAAGCGGCTTCGCGTGCCGGACCGAGTTCCAGAAAGCCTCGGTGGTCTGACCCGACAACAAACGCCCCGACGCATCGGAAATGGTGCCCGAAATGATCAGCGGCACTTCAATTCCGAGCTCCTCGAACAGGCTGAACGTCGCGTAGATCGCCGCCTTCGCGTTCAGCGTGTCGAATATGGTTTCGATGAGAAGCAGATCGACGCCGCCCATCAGCAGCGCGCGCCCAGCCTCTACATACGTGGCCACGAGGTCGTCGAAGGTCACACTTCTATAGCCGGGGTCGTTGACGTCCGGCGATAGCGAAGCCATACGGCTCGTCGGACCGAGAGCGCCGGCCACGAAGGCCGGACGGCCAGCAGTATGCGCGAATTGGTCCGCCGTCTCGCGAGCGATACGGGCAGCTCGATAGTTGATCTCGGGAACCAGTGCTTCGGTCCCGTAATCTGTCTGCGAAATCGAGCTGGAGTTGAACGTGTTGGTCTCAATGATATCCGCGCCGGCTTCGAGATAGGCACGGTGGATCCCGGAGATGACCTCGGGTTTCGTCAGCACCAGGATGTCATTGTTACCCTTGAGATCGCGACCATGCGCGCGGAACCGGTCACCCCGGAAGGCACGCTCGTCGAGCTTGTGCTGTTGGATCATGGTGCCCATGGCGCCATCGAGCATGACGATGCGCTCGTCCAACAAGCCCTTCAGGCGCTTGATGCGCTCCTGCCGCTCGGTCTCGTCCGCTGGGGCGACGCCAAACGGCACCGCAGTTGCGCGGGGGTGCGCTGCATCCAACGCATGGATTGCCGGCGACCGGCCATGATGGCAACCGCTCATGCCACCGCTCGCTGCTTACCGGCGGGCCGCACCCCAAGGGAGTGACAGATCGCATAAGTCAACTCGGCGCGATTCAAAGTATAGAAATGAAAATCGCGCACGCCCTGGCGTTCCAACTCCTGGACCTGCTCGATCGCAACGCTGGCTGCAATCAGGCGCCGGGTGTCCGGATCGTCATCCAGACCGTGGAAGCGATGCTTCAGCCATTCAGGAATGGTGGCTCCACATCGCGCTGCGAAGCGCAGCACCTGCGGAAAGCGCGTGATCGGCAGAATCCCAGGCACGATCGGTGTGTTAATCCCCGCGGCCTGGCAGCGATCACGGAAGCGCAGAAACACATCCGTGTCATAGAAAAACTGGGTCATGGCGCGTGAAGCGCCCGCGTCGATCTTGCGCTTCAAGTTCTCGATCTCGAATTGCGCCGACGGCGCCTCCGGATGCACTTCCGGATAGGTGGCTACCGAAATGTCGAAGTCGGCAACACTCTTCAATCCGGCGACCAGATCGGCTGCGTAAGCAAAGCCGTCGGGGTGCGGCACATAACGTGTCTGCCCCTGCGGCGGATCACCTCGGAGCGCGACCATATGCCGGATTCCCTGATCCCAGTATTTGCGAGCGATGTCGAGGATCTCGCCACGGCTGGCGCCAACACAAGTCATGTGCGGTGCACCGATGAGCGACGTCTCCCGCTGAACGCGCGTTACGACATTGTGGGTGCGCTCGCGAGTCGAACCATCCGCGCCGTACGTGACGGACACGAAACGGGGCGCCAGTGGCGCGAGGCGCTCGATCGACTTCCACAGTGTGGCTTCCATTTCGGAATCCGCCGGCGGGAAGAATTCGAACGAGACTTCGATCGCAACGGGCCTGGCAGCCTGTGCGGGTGTCAATTGCGGATCCAGGGTCGATTGTGGATCTTGGGTTGTCATGCTCGCCTCACCTGTTCCTTGTTGGCCGCTGGCGCGGCAACCGCAGCCAGGACATGTTCGTCATCCTCTTCGATCGGGCTCAATCGCTCGCAACTCAAACCCTGGTCACCGAGCAGACGGCGCAGACGCGCCAGGGGATGCTCCACTATTTTTGGTCTTTCTTTGGTCAGTTTTTCCCTGCTCTCTTTGGCCCTGGAAATCTCCAGGGACTCGTAGCGCTCAAACAGCCACATCCGCCCGTTGGGCGCCAGCGCGCGCCGCGCGCAGGCCAGCAGGCGGGAAAATTCGGTGTTGGCCGTGGCGAGGTGGTCGAGAATGACAACCTCGAATGACTGACCGGCGCGGATGAGATCCCGCTCGCACAAACCGTCGGAGCTGGCAGCGAGCAGCACCCGGCAATTGAATCCGCGGCGCTCGGCGAACGCGCGGGCACTCTGCGCAGCCCGGCGCGAGTGTGCTATCGCGGCGCACTCCGATGCGATCGCCGCAGCGCTCTCGAGCAACTCGAGATGCTCCACACCGACGACGAGCGCCGAATCAACCCTCGACGGCGGAGTATTGTTTTCGATGAAATCCTTGAGCGCGCGACCCAGGCGAGACTCGAAAGTGCGGGTGGTGGAGTCCTTCGAGCTGCTGGTTTCAGCCCGTGCCCGGTCAAGGTCACGCGCGAACACCGCATCGCCCCGATCGACCTGCCCCAGCAGCCCCTTCACGAAACTCGCCTCAGGCGCGCCGCCGGCCAACCGGTAGTGGACCCACTGACCGTTTCTCACCCTCTCGATCAGCCCGGCCTCGCTGAGGATGCGCAGATGACGGCAAACACGCGGCTCACTCTGGCCCAAGGCTTGCGCAAGATCGGAAACGCTCAGATCCCCTTGGTCACATAGAGCAAGCAGCCGCAACCGGCTCGGCTCGCCGGCCGCCCGTAGCCAACCGATCAGCTGAGGCGCCTTGATAAACATTGATTAAAGGATTGCACAAATCTTTAATCGCCGCACGAGACTTTCCTCGGCCAGACTCGCCGGGAGTCTATTGACTCAAGGGCGGAACATTAGTCGCCAATGTGGGCGTCAGTGGATCGAAGGCGACCCGCGAGGATGAGCGGGATCGGAAAACAGCGCTTCGACGTCCACCGCCTCGAAGCGATACGGCCGATGGCAGAACTCGCACGTCACGGTGACCGCCCCCTGCTCCTCGAGGATCTCACGGACCTCTTCGGCCCCGAGTGCACGCAGCAATCCGGAAACTCTGCCCTGGTTGCAGCGGCATTCGAACTGCACCCGCGCACCCCTGAACAGGCGCATGTCGTGCTCGGCAAAGCCGCGCTCGAGCAGTTCCTCGACCGGGCAGGCGAGCAAGTCAGCTGGACTCAGCTTTTCGATGCCGCGCTGCGCATCCTTCCACGTCTCTTCGAGCTCAGATTCGTCGGCTGTAGCTGCGCCAGGCACCTTCTGAACCAGGAACCCCGCGCCGCGCTCGTCATCTGCAGCGAGGATTACGCGCGTCGGCAGCTGCTCTGACGACGCGAAGTAAGCCTCAAGGGAATCAGCCAAGGAACCGCCGCGAAGGGGCACAACGCCCTGATAACGCATGCTTCGCTCGTCCGCTTCCACGGTTACAGCTACGCGCCCCGAAGTACCGACGAGCTGCCGAAACGTCTCCCCGCCACGCTTTGACGCACCGTCCGAGATAGTGGCAACCCGCTGCTCATCAAACCGGGCAACCGCCCGCAGGCGAAAGTCATGCGTGCACTGCGCGACGAGCAAGCTGATCGCGCCATCGCCTTGCAGCTGCAGCGTCAAGGTCCCACGAAATTTCAACGTCGCGGCCAGAAGCACCGAAGCGGCGACCGCCTGCCCCAGCAGCTCCCGGACCGGCTGCGGGTAGTCAGAATGCGCGCACAAGTCCCGCCAAGCCGCGTCCAAGCGCACCCAGTGCCCCCGAACCGGCTGATTCTCAACGATAAAGCGACGGACTACGTCCGCCTGTTTGGCCTGTTCATTCATGCCCCCCAGAATGGGGCACGGAGCGCCGCAACTCAACCCGCCCCGCCCTCGGGCTTGGGCTCTGTTCTCAGGGTCTCGGCCCTGTTCTCTCGGTCTCGGTCTCCGTTCTCCCGCCGAGAGCATCGTTCCGTGCGAGCACACCATAAGGCGTCCGCGATCTTGAAATGCGCTCGCCCGGGCGAGCGCATTTCAAGATCACGGCCGCCGAGGACAACCCTCTCCCTCTTACTCCTATCTCTTACCCCGGCAACTTCTTCTTCAACAACTCATTCAGCTGCGCCGGGTTAGCCTTCCCCCCCGTAGCCTTCATAACCTGCCCCACAAAAAACCCAAACAGCTTGTCCTTCCCCGACCGGAAATCCGCCAACTGCCCCGGGTTCTTAGCCATCACCTCATCAATAGCCTTCTCAATCGCCGAAGTATCCGTAATCTGCTTCAGCCCCTTCTCTTCGATAATGGCATCCGCAGCCCCCCCGCTGGCCCACATCGCCTCGAACACCTCCTTGGCGATCTTCCCCGAAATCGTCTGATCGGCAATCCGCTGCAACAACCCCGCCAGCCGATCAGCAGGCAACTTGCCCGCCCCGATTTCCAACCCATCCTTGTTCAACGCAGCAGCCAACTCACCCATCACCCAATTGGCCGCCAACTTGGGCTCCTTCGGAACTGCCCGAGTCACAGCCTCATAGTAGTCAGCCAGCTCGCGGCTCGCCGTCAGCACACCCGCGTCATACGCCGACAGTCCGTACTCACTGCTGAAACGCACAGCCTTCTGATCCGGCAGCTCCGGCAGCGTCGCCCGAACCGACTCGACAAACTTGTCATCCAGCTGCACCGGCAACAGATCCGGATCCGGGAAATACCGGTAGTCGTTCGCCTCTTCCTTCGACCGCATCGAGCGCGTCTCGCCCTTGTCAGGGTCATACAGACGCGTCTCCTGCAGCACCTTGCCGCCAGACTCCAGCAGATCGATTTGCCGCGCCACCTCGTAGTTGATGGCCTTCTCGACGAACCGGAACGAATTGAGGTTCTTGATCTCCGCACGCGTGCCGAACTTTTCAGCGCCCTTGCGCCGCACCGACACGTTGGCGTCACAGCGGAAAGAGCCTTCCTGCATGTTGCCGTCGCAGATCTCGAGATAGCGCACCAGCGTGTGCACCTTCTTCATGTAGGCAACGGCTTCCTTGGCAGAACGCATCTCGGGTTCCGATACAATCTCCACCAGAGGCGTGCCGGCACGATTGAGATCGATGCCAGTCACACCGGGCAGCCCCTCGTGCAACGACTTGCCCGCATCCTGCTCGAGATGCGCGCGAGTGACACGGACCGTCTTGCGCGCACCGTCATCGAGAACAACGTCGATTGAACCGCCCGCCACGATCGGCAGCTCGTACTGGCTGATCTGGTAGCCGGACGGAAGATCCGGGTAAAAATAGTTCTTGCGCGCAAACACCGAGTGAGGCGCAACCCGGGCGCCGATCGCCAGGCCGAACTTCACGGCCATGCGCACAGCCTCGCCATTCAACACAGGCAGCACGCCCGGATACGCCAGGTCCACGAGGTTGGCCTGCGCGTTCGGCGGAGCCCCATAGGCCGTCGCCGACCCCGAGAAGATCTTCGACCGCGTCGCAAGCTGGGCGTGAATCTCCAGCCCGATCACGGTCTCCCAAGTCTCAGTCTCGCTACTCATGCTTGTCATGGGCTGCGCCCAACTTTCCAGCGGGTCGTAAGCGACCCGCTCCGTGTAGCGGCGCTGCGCGCCGTCGAGAACCTCATTTAAACGCCTCCGGAATCCTGGTGTGCCAGTCCGTCTCCCGCTGGAACACGTGCGCCGCGTTCAACAGCTTCCCTTCGCTGAAATGGGGGCCCACGATCTGCAAACCAACCGGCAGGCCCTCCGCGAATCCGCAGGGGATCGACATGGCAGGAAGTCCCGCCAGGTTGGCGCCGATCGTGTAGATATCGTTCAAATACATCGTGATCGGATCAGACGTCTTCGCCCCGATGGGAAAGGCCGGTGTCGGTGTGGTCGGCCCCATCAACACGTCAACTTCCGAGAAGGCGCGCTTGAAGTCCGCGGAGATCAGCTGGCGCACCTTCTGAGCCTTCAGGTAGTACGCATCGTAGTAACCCGCCGAGAGGACGTAGGTCCCGGTCATGATCCGGCGCTTCACCTCGGCACCGAAGCCTTCGCCGCGCGAACGCTTGTACAGATCCATCAGATCGCGTGGATCCTTGGCACGGTGCCCGAACCGCACACCATCGAACCGCGCAAGGTTCGACGAGCACTCCGCTGGCGCCACCACGTAGTAGGCGGGAACTGACAACGGCAGATTGGGCAGACTCACTTCGCGCAGGGTCGCCCCGAGCCGCTCGTATATGGCGAGCGCATCGCGAATGCGCCTCTCATTCGCAGCATCCAGTCCCTTGTCGAAGAATTCCTTCAGCAGTCCGATCTTCATTCCGGCCAGTGGGGCCTCGAGCCCCGCCACGTAGTCCGGAACCGGCATGTCAACGCTGGTGGAATCGTTGACATCGAAACCAGACATCTCACGCAGAACCAGTGCCGCATCTTCTGCGGTCGCTGCAATCACACCACCCTGATCGAGACTGGATGCGAACGCGATCATGCCGTACCGGGACACACGCCCGTAGGTCGGCTTCACACCGGTGACGCCACACAAGGCGGCGGGCTGGCGGATGGACCCTCCCGTGTCAGTCGCGGTTGCAGCAGGAACGAGACGTGCGGCCACTGCCGCCGCCGATCCACCCGAGGAGCCACCCGGCACCAGGTCGGTGTTCCAGGGATTGCGTACAGGTCCGAAGTAGCTCGTCTCGTTGGAAGAGCCCATCGCAAACTCATCCATGTTCGATTTGGCGAGCGTGATCGCACCCGCCGACTTGAGCTTCGCGACCACAGTGGCGTCATATGGCGACACAAAGTTGTCCAGCATGTGCGAGCCACAGGTGGTTAGAACACCTTCCGTGCAAAACAGATCCTTGTGCACGATCGGCAGCCCGGCGAGCGGGCCACCGCGCCCGGTGGCGAGCTCCCGATCCGCGGCCTGCGCCGCAGTCAGAGCCTGATCACGCAGGACGGTGATCATTGCGTTCAGCACGGGTTGGTGCGCGTCGATCCTGTCCAGGAAGCCGCGCACGAGCTCAACGCTCGAGAATTCCCTGGCCCGCAGCCCTTTCGAGAGCTGTGCCAGGGTCTTGGTATGCATGCTCACTCAATCACCTTCGGGACTAGGTATAGTCCGGCAGCCACCTGCGGCGCATTGCGCTGATAGATCTCGTGACGGTCGGTCTCGGTCACGACATCGGGGCGCAGACGCTGCGAGAGGCCCGGCAGCGGATGCGCCATCGGCGGGACATCGGCCGTGTCGGCCCTGTCGAGCTCGCCGACGAAGTCGAAAATCGCCGACAGGCTTTGCTGATATACAGGAAGCTCGGCAGGCTGAAGCGCAAGGCGCGCCAAATGAGCGATATTTTCGATCTGTTCGCGTGTCAGCAGCATAGGATTTCGTGAGACAACAAATGCGAAAGGCAGCCCAAAATCATACATGTTGCCTTGCTGAATGTCCTGTCGGTTGCTAGATTACGCGCCACTTTGGGGGGTCCCCCGCTGCACTTTATTCCGGTCGCCAATTCATGTTCAAACGCTTGCGCGGCTATTTCTCCAGCGATCTGTCGATCGACCTGGGAACAGCAAACACTCTCATCTACGTCCGTGACAGGGGGATCGTGCTCAATGAGCCGTCCGTAGTCGCAGTGCAGGACGAATCCACTCGAGGCGGCGGCAAGATCATCGTCGCCGTCGGGTCGGAAGCCAAGATGATGCTCGGGCGCACGCCCGGGCACATCACGGCCGTTCGTCCGATGAAGGACGGCGTCATCGCCGACTTCACGTACACCGAAAAGATGCTCCAGCACTTCATCAACAAAGTGCACGGCAACCGCATGCTGAAGCCTTCGCCACGCGTGCTCGTGTGCGTTCCGTTCGGCTCGACACAGGTCGAGCGCCGTGCGATCCGCGAGTCAGCGGAAGGCGCGGGAGCGCGAAACGTTGCGATCGTGAGCGAGCCGATGGCTGCTGCCGTAGGCGCGGGACTCCCCGTGCATGAGGCGCGCGGCTCGATGGTGCTCGACATCGGTGGCGGTACCTCGGAAGTCGCGGTTCTGTCCCTGAACGGCATCGTCTATGCCAACTCGGCGCGTATCGGCGGCGATCGCTTCGACGAAGCTATCATGAACTACGTTCGCCGCAATTACGGCATTCTCATCGGCGAGGCCACGGCCGAGCGCATCAAGATCGAAATCGGCTCCGCCTATCCGGGCCAGCAGGTGCGCGAGCTGTCCGTGAAGGGACGCAACCTCTCCGAGGGCGTGCCGCGAAGCTTCACATTGAACAGCAATGAGATCCTCGAAGCGTTACAGGAGCCTCTGCAGAGCATCGTCAGCGCCGTGAAGCAGGCGCTCGAACAGACTCCTCCCGAGCTTGGAGCCGATGTCGCCGAGCGCGGCATCGTGCTGACCGGTGGTGGCGCCTTGCTGCGCGACATCGACAAGCTCCTGACGGAGGAGACCGGCCTCCCAGTCGTCGTAGCGGATGACCCACTGACGTGCGTGGCACGGGGCGGTGGGCGGATCCTCGAGCTGATGGACGAGCTGGGTCCCGGTCACTTCGGTCTCGAGTAGCGCGGCGCAGGCGCGTTCGAAATGGCCTTCGGCACAGGGGCCAGCTCCGCCAGGGGAGGCTCTCCCGGTTTTCGCTTCACGATATACGCGACCCTGTCGATCATCATCATGTTCCTCGATCAGCGAGGAGCCTGGCTCGAGCAGGTCCGCTACGCGCTGAACATAGCCGCCTACCCCATCCAGATCCTGGTCAGCTCACCCTCGAGCGCTTGGCGGTGGGTGCACGAAAGCGTCGCAACGCGCGATGCGCTCAGGGCCGATAACGATCGCCTGATGACCCGGAACCGGGAGCTCGAGCTGCGGTCCATGCGTTACGAGGCGCTGGCGCACGAGAACGATGAGCTGCGGGGCTTGAAGGAGGCTCTTCCGCCCGTCGCGGAGCGCTGGCTGGTCGCAGAGGTCGTGGATATCCAGCTGAACAGCTTGCGGCAGCGGGTGCTGGTCGACCGGGGAACACGCAATGGCGTGTTCAAGGGCCAGGCGGTACTGGATGACAAAGGATTGCTCGGCCAGACCACTCACGTTGCCCCGTGGAGCGCCGAGGTCATTCTCATTACTGATCCCGAACATGCAGTCCCCGTGCAAATCGAGCGCACCGGCCTGCGGACGATTGCAGTGGGCACGGGCGACTCTGCCTCGCTCGCGCTTCCGTATCTTCCCGCCAACGCAGACGTGAAGACCGGCGATGTGCTGATGACATCGGGCCTCGGAGGAGTGTTCCCGGCCGGATACCCGGTTGGACGTGTGGTCGAAGTGCACAGGGATGCGGTCCAACCTCTGGCTCAAGTTCGCGCTGTGCCGTTCGCCAGCATGAACATCGATAGAGAAGTCATGCTGGTCTGGTTCCGCGAAGGACACCCCGCAGCCCCCGTGGCTGCTACAGCTGGCGATGCCAAGGGCGGGAGCGCCGGCATGCAGCCGCAGCCTGCACCGCCCCGGCCGAAGCCGCCGGTGACGGGCCAGCCCGCAAGCCAACCGGCCAAAGGTGGAGCCGCCGCAGCGCAGCCATCCGCTGCACCTTCGCCGGGTGACGCCGCCGCCACTCCACCCAAGGCGCCCCCGCCCAAGCCACCGACAGTGGTTCCGGATTCGAAGGACGCGGAGGAAGGACCGCCCATCGAGGAGGATATACCTCCCAAGCCTGAGCCCAAGGCACCGCCTCAAGCTGCTGCTCCGCATTCGGCGGACGCCCTGAACGCGCAAGCCTCAGCCGCCGCCATCCAAACAGCGCACCCCTGGATCGCCGCGGCAACGCCGCCGCCCTCGATCGCAGCTTCGGTCGCGCAGGCCATTCCCTCAACCGCGAGGCTGACATGAACCACGAGCCGCGCGGCGCAATGTTCTTTACAGCCCTGATAGCGCTGATCCTGACGGTCCTGCCGCTGCCTACCTACCTGGCACTCGTGCGCCCGATGTTCCTCGTATTGACCGTCCTCTACTGGTCCATCGCCTCACCCCGCGCGGGCGGCATCGCGCTGGGCTTTTTCTCAGGTCTCATGCTCGATGTG
>Ga0307511_10001093_pt1 | contig 28814 bp, 21 predicted proteins | sample 13_EM_MG_FD_200266 | JGI IMG/M metagenome (GOLD analysis project Ga0307511, IMG submission 200266) | Populus trichocarpa ectomycorrhiza microbial communities from riparian zone in the Pacific Northwest, United States - 13_EM | ecosystem: Host-associated > Plants > Roots > Unclassified | place...
AGATTTCCTTTTACTGAATTGTTTGGTATTCCTATCTTGCCAAAGCCAAAAGTTCTCTGCAATGAAATATTTATTTTTGATGATGCGAGACAATCCTATTTGTTCTGGTTAATTGCATCTTTTTTATCTTTTATCAATCGATTGAATTAGTTCATGGATGTATTTTGTGATGCAGGCCACTTTTGACTGTCTCTTGAAAACCTATGGTTTCTTGACTCCTGATTTCTGGACGGAGACTCGCTTTATCAAATCTCCTTTCCAAGAGTTCACTGATCTACTAGCAAAGCCAACAAAAACCCTTGTCCTTGAAGATGTGGAGAGAGTGGAGGCCTGATTGGAGCTAGGAATTCTGAAAGATGAGGTCATATGTCCAAGAGTAGTATGAATTGCTTAATAGGTTGTTAGGGCTTCAAACATGTGATCTTTTTTGTCATGAATTTTTGATTTTTTAAAAGAAAAAATTATTTTTTTGACCAACTTGGATTGGTTTACGGTTAACATCAGTTTAATGCTATGTTTTTTCCGTAATGCACCCTATCTGTGTTGTGTTTTATTTAAATTTTGCTGCCTCTGGTGTTTTTGTTGTCTCTCCAATCATAAGCAAAAAATCTCTACATAAAGATTAATGTGGTAAAGTGATGCAAATCGAAGGACCATTGCTTGTATGCTAGAATACTCGCTGTGACATATTCAAATAGAAAGGATTATTTTCTAGCTTCTGCGGTTGTAAACAGTTCATTTCTTATAATTTTGAGATTTTTGTTGCAGTAAAGTTTGATGTTGGGAGAACATTGAAGGCTGGAATTAGGTTTGAAAAGAAACATGAACAGAACAATGGAGCTGCTTCAAGAGTAGTGATTTCTAGGTTTCAAGTGATTTTTTTTTTAATTTTCGAGTGCTGATTGAACACCGACAGATGCATTTGGGCGCAACAAATAGTTATCAACAGCTCTAATATTGATCTTGCTCTTGTTGGAAATAATGAATGATCTGGATCTAGGTGCTTCAAATCCGTTCGACATGGAATTTTGTAATAGGGTGAAACAATTCGCTTTTTTCTAGTTTCAGAGCGATGTATTGTGCGACTGTATCATACTGCTATAAAATTATGAGCATGTCATTCGAGGCTATTGGATTTCTCTCTCTTTTTGTCCATTTTTATATAAATTTTGTTGCTTTTTCTGCAGTATTATGATTTCTTTTCCAGGCCCAAAATTTGAAGCCTCAAGTGATGTCCTGGGGAACGAATGTTAGCAATTTACCAAAGATTACTTTTCCTTCCATGTTTTGAGTTCGAGATTAGCTTATTGATGTCCACTACTGACCACAGGGCCTCGTAACCACAAATTCTGGCAAAGATAAAGCAACACGTGGCACTAATCCATTCGTGCAAACACTCTTTGGGATAAGGAAATGGATGATGGTCTCCCATCAAGCCCTTTGAGCCATTTGAACTCCTAAACTAATAATAGTTCAATCCATTCTTTAGGTGCCTAGTCAGAAACAAACACTCAGCAACAGAGAAGAGCAAAGAACTTGCAGAGCAGAGATGGCATCCATGACCATGACAGCCTCATTCCTAGCTGGTTCAACCATGGCGAAACAGCCTTTGACAACCCCGCGCAGAGGGCTCATTGTGGCCAAGGCCTCAAGAACCACAGAGGGAGTCAACGTGGAGATGAAGAACAAAGAAGAGAGTAGCAGTGGGAGGAGGGATTTGATGTTTGCAGCTGCAGCTGCTGCGGCCTACTCCATTGCCAGAGTCGCCATCGCTGATGAAGAACCTGAGCGAGGGACCCCAGAAGCTAAGAAGAAGTATGCTCCTATTTGTGTCACAATGCCAACTGCTCGCATCTGCCGCAAGTGACAATTTGATGTTTTATTTTATGCTCGTTGATGTTTGGATTATGAATGTAATGTAAAAGTCGCACTCACTTGTATGCTTTTATTGGAGAAGTCTCCTCCTTTCAAACCTCCTCTTCTCCATCTATGTTTCATTTTATAGAACCCAATTCCTCAGACCCAATCTCCTCCTTGTCTTTCAATTTAAGGTTGCTCAAAAGGACTAAAGGCGTTTTCGAACCTTTTAATTTTAAGGTACAGCGTAGGGTGACCTCCTACTACTCGGGAAACACCTTTTCCGATCACAAGCGAACAACTCGATTTTCCCTTCAATTTAGGTTGTCAAAGTTATTACTACCAAATAAAACTTTGATACAAATTATCACAAAAAACTTCCATTTTTCTGTAGCTGAAATGGTTGCCTTAAGATATGGCCTATGGAGGTTAACTTCACCTTCCAGAAACAGTTGATCGAAACTAGAAAGGAATATGACACTGCCGACCTCAATTATCCAGGAATTCAAAACACTATCCGATCCCGAGAGAGAGAGACACAAAAATGGGAACATCAAATACTCGCAATTTCCAATTTTAATCCAAGAAGAGCTAGTTCTACTTCCGCACCCAAAAAATAAAGAATCAAGAAAAAATAAAGAATCAAGAAGGGTTGGGTCTAGCAGCAAGGGCTAGTCCTCCCCTGAGACGAACACGGTTCGAATCCTTGCTGGTAGTGGAACCTGCTTTGAGGTGCCCGAAGATGCCGCGAAGAGGATTAGTCAGGGGCTAGAGAATATCCTGGTACAATAAAAAAAAGAAAAAAAGAAAAAACATTGCATTGCATTGCATGACGACACATAACGGAGGTTTCCCACGAGCTTTTCCACTCCATTATCTAGAACCGGTACTTGTTGCATAATTCTTGGAAAGTAAACTGAAAAACATGTCCATGATTACATGCATGGAAAAGAGATTTTATCAGTGGAAAAATAAGTGAAAAACACTCAACAAACATTCACTTAATAAAATTCAAGCCCGTGTAAAATACAGGTCTTGGAAAAAAAGCCTAAACAAGCAAAACTGGGATACAAAATGACACTGACACTTAGCACCATGCATTGCAGCTGTTACCGACCAATAACAGCACAGAAGACTTAGAAAGAGAGACTGTTCCACAATCACCTCAGCCATTTTTTCAGGCAATAAGATTGCGGAAGATATACATAGGTAACTCATTCTCCTTTCTCGTTTTGCTGAGTTGCAGCATAATTGCGAATAACTTCCATGGCCAACTGATGAGCAGTTTTGTTCTGCAATTTTGCAAGTTCATCCATTTTTTCATATGTATCCTTGTCAGTAAAGAGCCTCAGGTTGTATGTAGGTCGTGTAGCCACCACACCATCCCATTTATCAACCCACTCTTGAAGCATCTCAAATCCCTGATAAAAATAATCGAGTCAATACTAAGTGACATTTTCAATGGGATTGGAAAAATTTCACAAGCTAACTTCTCCTCAAATGGGTCGCGAGATGCTAATTTGCGAGGTAGTAAAATCTATACTCACCACACGGTTTGTGAAGTCACCAAATGATTCTTTGGATTGCCTTTTCCGTTTCCAAAAATAAAACAGAGGTTCCAAAACCTTTTCAAGGTCATGAATCTTAACCTTATTCATGAAAGTTCTTGCTAATGAAGTTTGATTGGGCGTTCCCCCAAGCCAAATCTGTTTGAAAACAACGTGAATGGTTCATTATGTTTTCCTTTAATTACTGATAAAAAAAGCAAATGAGAAAGGAAGACATCAATGGAGTCCTTGGTATACCTGGTAGCTATTAGGACCATCACCAACAAATCCAAGTTCAGCCATGTATGGTCTGGCACAGCCATTGGGACAGCCAGTTGCCCTTATTACCACAGATTCATTGTATTTAAGACCAACCTGAAATCACAAAGAACTACCTGTAAATGAGGTCTCGATTTCCATTTGCATGGAATTGACAATTCAGCACTTTCATCTATAAATGCTTGGTACATTTCTCACGAACTTGTTTGAATGGTGGTGGGGACACCTCCCGCATCAAATGGACATACCTTCTCAAATACAGCTCTAACACGCTTGAGGATGTCAGGCATTCCCCGTTCAGCTTCAGTGATTGCCAATGGGCAAAGTGGAAAGGCTGGACAAGCCATTGCAGTCAAATTGAGGGGGTCCACATACTTGGGTTGCTGTGCAGGAGCGATATTAATCAAAACCACAAAAATGAAGAAAACAAAACAAAACTAAACAAGTAGAACGAAAACCTAGCTAACCAAATAGACATTGTAATAACCTCAAGAAATTCACTATTTGCCAGCTAAACTGCAGCAGAACCATTCAGACAGTAGTAGATGAATGCGTGGAGCAAGAAACAGTCATGTTAAGTCGATCCTTTTGACAGACCATGCAAGAATGTTGTTACAGACTTTAAATGCCAATTACCATTGCAAAAGGTTTGCCTGACAGATCGACTGTTGACATGACATGTGATTATTATGTCCATTACATTGAATAATAATTCTGGAAAGTGTCCACTGATAAATTGATACCAACGAGTGACTATAAAATAGTCTTTAGCAAACTTAACTATTAGTTAAATGAAGGCGTCGTGAGATTTTAAAAAAAGACCTTCGCTCTGCCATTTGATTGGAAAAATAGATGAATAACGGGGAAAGAAATCCAGATATTGTGATGGCATGGTATTTATAACAGTTCAACTCCATGTTAGGTTTCCAATTGTGTGCTAATTCCATCTAAATCATAATGGAACCATCTGATGAGACCTAACCAATTACAACCTTAAATGAAATTGTTTCTTTTAAATATGAAAGCACAATATCAGATCCTTGCTTTAGTTCACAAACAGTTTCATAATCGATCCACTTTAACAATTCACTAAGAATTAAGAAGTTCAATTATACAAATTCTGGAGAACAAGAAAATGATATATGCGTGGTCATATTTATCAATGAACTTAACTCTGAGAAAAATTTCACAGTTACGGAATACAGAGACAGAAAATAATACAGACATCAAAAGAAAAAGGTCTTACCAGCAAACCAGCCTGTGCAAGAGCTGTGGTGATGGGGTGCTTCCATGCTTTGCGAATACCACACAAGATGATGTTCTGGTTTGGTGTGAGACGTACATCCAAATTATACTTCTCTATTATTTCCCTTAGCGTCGCCTTCATTTTACCCCCAACACGACCACTATCAACATGGAGCCCACAAAACAACCCGCCATCACCCTACCAATAAATTTCAATCTATTAGTGAGCATAAAAGACAATAATAAGAAAATGTGTGATCCAAAGCAGGATAGGGAAAACACTTTAATGTGATGAGACAGAACGCAACATGTCACTTATAAATTAGGGCTAACCTGCTCATGCCATCCCAGGTAACTTTTAAACTCCCACTCCGGCAATTCACGAGAAGGCTCAAATTTCCTCCCATAGTATTGCTCCACAACACTTCTAAACTTCTCAATTCCCCAGGAGCTTATCAAATATTTCATCCTGCTGTATTTACGATCATCTCTCCTCCCATTTTCTCGTTGAGTTACAACAATAGCTTTAACTGCATATAAAATGTCCTCCTTTGGTACATAACCCAATGGTTCTGCCAACCGAGGAAAAGTGGTCTCTAGTCTATGAGTTCTTCCCATACCACCACCAACCTGCATCGAAAATTGTAAGAAACAGAAAGCTGCAGGCAGTAAAGAAGAAAAATGAGGACTGCTGAGTGTATATTAATCTAGTCTTACATATAAGTTAAACCCCTGAGGTTCGCCATCAGCATCGGTAACCACAACCACACCAATGTCATTTGTGAGAACATCCACAGAGTTATCTGTTGGCACAGTGACAGCAATTTTAAACTTCCTAGGCAAGAATTGAGTTCCATAGATGGGCTCTGGTGAATCAGGGAAGTTTGTTCCATGAGAATTGTCATTGCGGGCCTTCACTACCTCTGGAGGTTCTGCTGACATGATTTTCTCTCCATCCACCCACATATCATAGTAGAAACCAGACTGGGGAGTTAGAAGCGCAGCAATGTTATCAGCCGTTTGCTGTGCAAATTGGTAATCTTTTCTCGCAAATGGAGCAGCAGGGGCCAAAACATTCCTGTTCAGATCACCACATGCACCAAGAGTTGAACCCATGCTATGTACAATGCTGCTCATCACAGTCTTGAGGTTCTTCTTTAGAACACCATGGAGCTGAAATGTTTGTCTGGTTGTCAATCGGAGAGTTCCGATTCCAAACTGATCAGCAAGATCATCCATGGTCAAGTACAACTTGTTGGGGACTTTCCCGCATGGGTTCTTTGTACGAAGCATAAAGGAGTAGGATCTCCCCCCTCGTTCTTCTCTGTTATACTGCTGATAACTCCCATGGAACTTGATTAGTTGTACAGCAGACTCGTTAATGTTTGGGGCATCAGTGAGCAACTCCTCATTAAGAGGGTACCTGATAAAATTGCTGTGTTCTTTAATAATTTCAACCTTACTACGCTTCGTCTCCGTTTCCGGCTTTACTGGCTGCCCACAAAAATCGTGCAAATTACAAAAAAAAAAAAAAAAAAAAAAAAAGAACTTCACAAACTTTATCAATAACTATCAACATTCAGCTCATTCTATTCAAGAAACTGCCTTACAATTTCTTTAATGTTACTAATAAACAAGTTCACCAAGGAAAACCTAATTATAATTATGTTGAATCAGGAGCATTCCCATTTCGCGGGTTCCAAACACCTTCCTTTTCCTCCCAAATTTACTTAGCACCACACATTTACAAAGAAATTCAACAACATGACATGATTCTGAAGATATTTCGATGTACGGCACCTGAAGTTTAGCTTTTATATATTTTAAATCGTAGAAAGGACACGACCGGATTGAAAAGAGTAAAAAAGTGAAAACAAACAAGCCGTTTCTCCCTACTTTTGACGTTATCTCTTTCCTCAGCATCAAACAGAGAGAAGCGAGATTCAAATAAGCAGCATTCGATAAGGAAAAAAAAAAAGACTCAATCCAAACAGATCAAAACTAAAGAAATTAATTATCCTTTATTTTTTCTACATTTCCTTTTCACCATCAAATTCAGAAAACAAATCATAAATAAGAAGAAAAAAGGCAGTGGGAGAAATCTCACCGTAGAGACAGCTTTAATAAGCGAATTAGGTCTGGAAGTTGAGGACGAAACTGGATAAAAATTGACACGTCTCCTACTCAAACCAACTGGATTCCAACTCCTCAGTCCATCAAAACTCCCTATCTCAATCTTCACCTCCTTCAACACTGCAGTATTAGCTGCACCAAGCGAAGCAGCCGCCGCCATCCGTCTCTCTCTCTCTCTCCAACAAAGAAACAAAACCCGAGATAACGAGAACCAAAAGAGTAGTAGAGAAGCAGAGGGGCTGATATTATGTGGAGACTGGTGAATGGAGAAGACAGCTTTAAAACCGTGAGTGGCTGTATTTTTTATTTTTTATTCTATCAGGTTGGTGGTCTTTGCAATTATGCGCCGTCACGTGCCTGACATGGGTATCTTATAACTGGTGACTCTCCTGTATTCCCACGCGCTTGTCCACGCTCTCACATAACATGACGGAATTTGCTATGTGGATTGTGGATGGACTGGGAGAGAGAAGCGTGGTTTGAGGCGCGTGGGGGAGTAGAAAGGACAGAAATGCGAAGCAAAACCAAAGTTGGATTCCATGGTTGATGAACGTGGACGGGATTACGTTGGTGATGCTAAGAATAAAATGAATAATAATAATAATAATAAAAAGGTGGTCAAATTAGGGACTGACTGCTGTGTAAATACTATAATAAATAAATAAAGTCACGGAGAATAATGATAAACGGAGCCAAGCAAAGCAAATTGAAGTTTTGTTTTCGCCAAGAATGGCAAACTCAAATTTTGATCTTCCTTGTAGGGCAGCAAGTAGTAGTATTACCGGATTGGGGCCGGCCGCTGCCCTCTCAATTTTTTTTCTTAACATGAAAAAAAAAATGCTAACATGATGCAATGTTTTTAAAAAAAGTAAAAAAGAAATCAAGATTTTGTATTTAATACTTTTGGTTAACTTAGATAATAAGAATAAAAAATTACGACTACAAAAAAAAGTGATAAAAAAATTGATGAAGTAAAAAAGATATAAAAAAGAAAAAAAACCCTTGAATCAAGCCCGCTTCGGTTAGCTTGTCAAATCTATGACCTGATCGTGCTGTCGATAGCATGTTAAAAAAAACTATAAGGTCAATGATCAAATAACCAAATACTCAATAGTAAAATTGAAAAAAAAATATTTAATTAAAAAAATATGAGTCAATTTAGGTTAATCCGCTAACCTTACGACCATGGACATAGAATTGTTAATGATGGATAAATATTTCTTACAAATGTATTAATGTAGAATAAATATATCTAACAAATATTAATGAGGAATAAATATATCTTACACATGTATTAATTTGAGATAAATATCGTTGACATAAATATTGATAAGTAACAAATATCTCTTACACGTGTATTAATAAGATGAAAATGTGGTAAGTCATGAGAGATTTTTGCACACTTAAAGGTGTAGTAGAGATTTTTACAAATCTTGAAAAGCCTGCGCAAGGTCATAAAAATTAGGTTCGGGGGGTTGGGCCCGGGTCATGCGATTGAACCCGAGAGGGACCTAAATGGGCCTGGGTGCGTTGGTTTGGTAACTTATAGGCCCAAACGTGTCGTCTAGGCCCACAACACCCATGCTTGGGCGCTAGGCTCGAGAGAAGCCCCGACCCCAGGGGTGGTTGGGCCCATTAAATTTGGTGTAAGCCAACAAATATTTTTTTGGGAAATATTGAGAAATTTTGATCCATAAATAGCCTCTCAATTCTTTGTGGTATTGTTTTCACAAAGACTTAAGAAATATACATGTTTTCTTCAATGGAGTCCTTTATTTTTCTCCGTTTGAGAAAAATAAGGAATATCTTGAGGCACTTCGCTAGAGTATTTACTTGTAAAGTACCATCATAAGTGAAAGAATGCTCATTCCAGTTGGAAAAACACCTAGAGAAACACTTTAATTTCATCCTTAAGGATTTGCAAAAGGTCATGACATATGTCACCAATCCGACCAAGGATCATGAAGACCTCCCACTATATAAGAACTTCCCTTCATTCCATTTCATTTCACATTTGAAGCTCCACTTTCTAAAACTTCTCTTTAACTTATTTTGCTAAGGTGTTATGACGTGTGAAGTGTGTTCTTGGTGGAGAGTAATCGTGTAAAGTGTAAGACCCAAAATCAGCCCAAACTCAACCCTAAGTCAGCCCAAACTCAACCTAAGTTAACCTAGGTATATAAGAAAAAGTTGCAAGGGGATTACTTTTCTCTTTTCTAATTCTTATGGCCATCATAACCCTCTCCCCATCAAACCAAGAATTTCAGTTTATGATCTTGAGTTTTTCGGATTCAAGAAAGGTTGAAGTAGCAAGTAAGTGATTCTCTCTCTCATATTACTTTCGATTATGGTTTGTTTATGGAAATATTAAAGAAGATAATAGGTTTTATAAGGATTTGAAGTTTATTTTGTTAAGATTAATTCATGATTATTAAGGGTTTAATGTTAAGTGATTGATTTTGAGTATGTTGTTAAAAATAAGGATTTATGAGTTGATTTGTTTAAATTGATTTTTTTTTATGGGTTAAGAAATCCATTTCAACCTTGCTGGAAAATCTGGACAGAATGGTCTTGAGATTGAAGATGGCAAAATTTTATTGTGGTCATTGATTTATGGAAATTACAGTTTAGTCCCTAAACTTTGAAAAAATATAATTTGACCCTTGATATGTTTTTTGAGATTCTGGACTGTTTTATTATGAGGTTAAGGATGATGAATCTCAGTTTGATGATTGATTTGGAATATTTTCAGTTTGGTCCCTTAATTTTAGGGATTTAAATTTTAGTCCCTGAACTTTTAAAAAATTACAATTTGGTCCCTTGTTTGTTCTGGACAGAATTGTGGATGGTTTATGGATGAAATTTCAGTATGATTATGTATTTACAGTTTGTTCCAGTTTTGGTAAAATTATGTTTTGGTCCCTGTTTTGGAAAATTATCGTTTTAATCCCTAAACCTAGAAGACTAAACCTGGTTTTCTTTCATGCATTGGAATCTTTTATTTGTGTTTTTTTTAGTATATTTCATATATTTTTTTGTAGGTTCTCCTAACGATTCTCAATAGGTTTTTCGGATCTTTCATCTTATATTCTTTTTAATCTATATTTTTCCGGGTGAGTGGGAAAATCTTTAATATGCATATAATATAAATAAATATGTATGTTGATTATACGATGAGTAAAACTAGTTAATTTCTTGAATATTTATATATATTGCTTTATTTCCCGAGTACTCATTTATTCTTGAATTTGCACTCGCAATCTGTCGAACTAAATTCTATTTGATATGATATACATTTCTTTGATGATTCTGTGGTTATCTATTATACCTCGATATAGGACTTGTCAGAAACTCCATGCTAACAGAGAGTAGTTAGTCTATGTGCACATAGTATTCTATATACATAGCTGGTGAAAGAGGCATTAACCTGTGACGACTGATCATCCCACAGTAGTCACCTTCGGGTGTCATCTGATCTCTGACATGTATTCCACTACTTTATGATAATATGTTTAGTATGTATATGTATATGTATATGTATATTAAGATAAATCGACTTGAAAACTATTAATATCTAAAATATCTAAAATGTATATTAAATGTTATTCCCTCACTGAGTTGGTTGAACTCACCCTTCATTTTTAATATTATTTTAGGTTCTTAGTTTCTGATAGCAGGTGAACTTTGTTGAGTGTTCCTGCTCCTTTAGTTTTGGTCGGTATGCCTTGCTTGTTTTGCGACGCTTTCCTTTTAGTTTTGATTTGATGTCTTAGACGTTCCACTATTACATTGTTTTAATTAAGTTTGGATTTTGACAATGTATTAAGTATTATGAATATTGTTTTTGTTTTAATTACTGATGAGAAGTTTTGAATTATCTTTTGGTTTCATCAGTTTTGAATACTATAATATTTCTGAAGATTATAAAATGCTGAGTATTTTTGAATAACTTGTTCTTTTGATATGTCTGTTCTGAGGCTTAGCATAGGTAGGGTGTCCTTTCGACACCGCTCCTATATTGCCGATCATGAACCCAGGATTTGGGTCGTGACATGTGTAGCCTTTGTGTGAAGTACGGTAACATAGCGTGGAATGAAGTTTAAAGGGGTTCATCTTGAGGTAACCTACTTATACGTAACATTTTTCATAAAAATAGATCCAAAGAAAGGGAAACAGGTAGCCTCTAGTTGTGATCTTATATTTAGACTAGGACCACTATAAACTAAGGGTTCTAATAAGGGATTGGAAATGATTAAAAACATGCCAAGGACTAGGGAGTTGGTGTCTATCCATTAGGGAACTTTACATTACTTAGGGCTTCCGAGGACATAAAAGAAAGTAACTTGACTACTGAACAAATAAACAGGGCTAACAACAAACAGAGAAATGGGTATCTGGCCATAATCCCCCACGAGTCAGAGAGGATTGGCAAACAAACTATGAGTTCTCATCAAGGTCTATATGAGATCATTGCACCCTACTTCATGTTTGACATGAGATTCCACTTTTTACAACTTCTCTTTAAGCTATTTTGCTAAGGTGTTTAGACGTGTGAAGTGTGTTCTTGATGGAGAGTAATCGCGTAGAGTGTTTGGCCTTTGTGTTAAGCATGGTAACTTGACGTGGAATGGAGTTTAAAAGGATTCATTTTGAGGTAACCTACTTATACTTAACATTTTTCATAGAAATAGATCCAAAGATAGGGAAATAGGTAGCCTCTAGTTATGATTCCATATTTAGACTAGGACCTCCAGAAACTAGGGGTTCTAATAGGGAGTTGGGAATGATTAAAAACATGCCAAGGACTAGGGAGCTGGCGTCTGTTTATTGGGAAACTGTATATTACTTAGGGCTTCTGAGGACAAAGAAAGTAACTTGACCACTGAACAAATAGTCAAGGCTAACAACAAATAGAGGGGGGAATTTGGCCATAATCCCCCACGAGTCGGAAAGGATTGGCAAACAAACTAGGAGTTCCCGTCACGGTCTATATGAGATCACTGCACCCTACTTCATGTTTGATCTAAGATATATCTTCCCTCAATAAGGGTTCATGAGGGATCTATTATTCCATTACAACATTAGTATTAACCAGCTACATCCTAATGGATGGGTTTTACTAAAGGCCTTTGAGGAGTATTTTGTAATGATAGGGTTAGAGCCATCCGAAAAAATATTTAGGAACTATTACACCCTAAATGGTTGCCCTCAAGGTGACCATGATGTTTGTTGGCTCTTCACCTTCTCTAGTTGACCTAAAAGCTCTATGAAAAACATACTAGAGGGTAAGACCACTCATGTGAAGGGTGGCATGGGAGATGGCTAATAATAAGGCATACTAGAAAGGTTCCCTATGGTAGAGATTAGAGGTATAGGGTTGTCCCTTTTTCTGAAAAATTTCTTAGGCAGATGTTAATATAAGACCAAGTCTAAGTAGCTTTGACAAGGATGTGTACATGAACATGGAGAGATCTTTCTTTCACTACAATATGAATCCAATGATGAGATCTTCCTTTCACTATAACATGAATCTAATAGTAAGGGGGTAATACCTAAAGAGTAGGAAGGGTTTGTAAGATTTCATACTTGGTGTGTAATTCAATATATTTATCGTGTTTTAACTTTGTTTTGAGGAAGATCTATCTTTCAAGGAAGAGATTGGGGGAGAGGAGGTTAAGGCTAGAGAGAAAAGTGTAGAGGTTAAAGAGGTATTTAACTCATAGATTGCAGAGATAAAAGAGGTTTATCAATAGATGGACAATAATTCTACTGATGAGCTTATGTCTGAGCCTACCACCAATGGAAGAAGTCAATCCTCATTCTTTAGAGGGAAGAGAGAAAACATTCCCCCTGATATTTTAATTGAAGCTACCATGAGAGCTAAAAGAGAAGAGTGCCCTCAAAACAAGGGCCTCATGATGTTATTGGGGATATAACACCTATTTTTATAATCGTGTCTCCACCTACGACTATACTTAGCCAGTGACCACTATCATTAGGGCTCCCACCAAGAGCTTCACACCCCAGGTTAGATTGTATGATCTTAAGGCAAGCTCTTTTTATGTTAGGCCAAGGATTGGTTTTGCAGATCCTCTTTCATTACCCTTGTATGAGAAAGAAAGGAATGTCTTGCGGTATTTTATTAGAGCGAATGATATCATCTTGGGGGTTGATGGCTTGGTGACTGTGGACATAATAGAAAAACTCTTGGATCACCTTCTCAAATGTCGATCAACTATATGATCAAAGTTTTGCTCGTCATTTTGGTCTTACTAAACACCTTCTTTTTTATGTGATAATTTTCTTAGTAGACACACTTAGATTTGTCATTGTTTTTTTCACTAACATCTCTTTGTTTTGTTTTAGGGTTTTCTTATGAATGTTTGTTCTTAAAGGTGCTGGATTGCCAAAAAGAACCAAATAAGGATGATTTTGGCTCAGTTAAAGGAAAACTAAAAAAAGACTTAAGACCTTAGAGAGGAAAAGACATAGTTGAAGGCTTAGTTAAGAGAGATTAAGGAGGCTTATGATATCTATATTCGCGATACCCAAGAAGCCTATAGGATAGGCAGAGGATAGAGATCACCAAGCATCCAAGCTAAGTCCCATCCTAGAAAAGGTTTGTTTGGTAGAGGATGATTCATCCTCCCTTATACAATCATATAAGGCTTCAAAAGCAAAAATGATAGCTTTAAAGATAAAACGAGTGTCATCAAAGAGGGCCTCTCGAGAGGAGTATGCTTGGTTAAAGGCACCGAACTCATATAATAAGTTCTTTAAAATATTTAAAGGATCTCAAGCTTTAGATATGTACATTGCAAATAAGGTATTTATGGTTATATCCAACATCCATTTTTATCATCTGTCAACGGGGATAACAGTGGACTTCTTAGTTGTATTTGACCCTTACCTTATTTTTTATTTTGCCAATATTTACCTAGGTCGAGCAGTTATTGCTGCTTGTGATGAGTACTTGGCATATGAGCTTGGGGATTGATGGTAGACTTAGACTTAGTGAGGAGTAGTAGTCTCTAGTGGGGAATGATAGTCTTCTTAGGAATTATCCCTAGTCTTATGGGGTTTTCTGTTTATATTAAGTACTTTCATTTCTATTGTTTGGTTTGTATCAAATACATTGATTTTATAAATGTATTAATATATGTCATCTGACTTTATCTCGCTAAGTATGTTTAATCTTTCTTCATACTTGTTTTTTATGATTTAGATTTATAAAGGTCCAAAGCCCCATATATACCTAAGGTATAAAGCCTTTCAAGGTAGGGGAGTCAATGTCCTCCATCAAACAACCCTTTTATTTAAAACAATAGAACTACCAAATCTTGGTGGAACTTATATTTAGAACAACTTTAATGCTCAAGACTAGACTTAGGTCATGCATAAAAAATCAAGGGTGGCTAGTAAACAATCTCAACCCAAGAGGTGTCGTGCACGTATAGAACTTGGGCATGTGAAGTGATAAGTCATGTTAGAGAAAAGTTATAGTTAAATTTATTATCCTCTTAACTGAAACCTAGAGGAGACTCTTGGTTGCAGTTAATACTTAAAGTATTCTGGCAATAACGTGAAGCGCGGGAGTCCCTTAGAGAGTTTTATTTATTTAAGGTTGTACTATCAAATGGGAGGCATGTGGCCTCCCTAGTGATAGTGTGAGACCTGAAAGCCCCACTTAAGAGTTGTGTCGATTCTAGATTGCACTAGCGAGTGAGAGGCTCGTGGCCTCCCTGGCAATAACATTAGACCTGGAAGCCCCACTAGAGAGTTGTGCAAATCCTAGATCGTACTGACATGTGAGAGGCTCGTAGCCTCCCTAACTATAGCATGAGGCCCAAAAGCCCCACTTGAGGGTTGAATAATAATGATAATGATATATTTTATTTATGAAAAAAATTACATATATATCCACTATGATATGTTTTAAAATGATGTGAATGCCAAATGTGAAGGAGATTCTTTCTTTTCATATCGTAGAGGTGGTAGGTGTTTGTTTTTACTACCATGATCACTCTAAAAAGGTCATTCTATTTTTGGATTAGTTTACCCTAACTCTCCATATTGCTTGTCATTTCCAAATTTTTGAGTATCAAGTCTTTAAATTTAAACCTTATGTTTTTAACCTTGGCGTTGTGGTGCCGAGTAGTTTTATGTCGATAGGTTTTGCTCTTTACTACCACAGTCAGTATGATTTTTCTAGTAGGTTTAGGTTGGTTCCAAGTCCTTGCTCATTTTTTTTTAAGGATAATGAGTGACTTTTGGACATGGAAACCCACTTTCAGCTGGTATTATGGCCTTAGTGGCATATGTGATGAAGAATGGAGTTTTTCTAATGGATGTTTTTTTAGTCATTTTATAGGCCCATAAAATCTTGTTATGTTTTTTCCCACTTTGACTTGGCTTTTTTCATTTTATTTTTTAGCCCATTGAGTTAAACTTTGTTGGTGAGCTTGGCTTGACCATTGATTTAGGGATGTGACATGAAATAAAACTTTTGAACAATATGGAGTCTCTAACATTGCTATTTCATTTCATGGTTGTCAATTGCATCCTATTATTGGTTATCAAGGCTTTGGAAAGTCCAAATTGACATATAATATTTTTCCAAATGAAAAGGATCACTTTATTGGCGATTATGTCTACCAATGCCTTAACCTCTATTCATTTGATGAAGTAGTCAACAAGTACCAGGAAAAATTGTTTGTAACCTATGATCTTAGGAAAAAACCTAAAATATACTTATCCCTCATTAGGAGAAAGGCCAAGAGAAGACTATAATTGTCATCTCTGCAAAAGGCTAGCGAGAGACTGAGGTAAATCTTTGGTATTTTTCACATCTTCTAGTCAAGTTTATGGCATCACAAAGCATAGTTGGTAAGTAGAAACCTGGTCGAGTGGCGAGAGCTTTGTAACCCATGTGAAGGTTATATATCCTTTTATTTATCTCTTTTAAAACATATATGCTTTCTTCGGGGATAGACATTTAATGAGTGGAGTCGAAATGGACCTTTGGTATAGGATATCATTATCAAAAGGTATCTTCTCGGTGAGTAGGTAATGTCTTATAGGTGTTAATCAATCCTTACTGCTAGCAATTAGTGCAGTCACTAGTTTCTCTTCCCCTATACTTGGCTTCTCTAAAGTTTCAGTCCACATGTCTATAGGGGAGCTCTTCTAAATCGAAGCTTGCAAGTTTGGATAAAAGGTCTGTCCGATTATTATCTTCCCTTATTAATGGTGATGTATGGAGGAGTGGAAAGCCTCCTAAGATATACCGAACATTCATGAGCTAGTCCTTTCTTATTATTTCTTAAGCTTGGGTTCCTGCTAAGGGAACGATTCCACTTGGAAGATCCTTCCAGATGACTCTTTTTATTATAAAAATAGGGGGGTCTATACCACAACACACTTGTCTCTTCCACCCGTATATAATTCTTCATGACTTGCTTCATCTAAAACAAGCTTTTGTCTAGCACGACATAAAGCTTTTGTCATAAAGCATATTTTCTTACCTCACTTATTAAGGTCACGGGCTCAAATAACTCTTTCACCTTGAGCATCTCCTCATTGAATCTCTTTGAATATGTCGTGTAAACTCATTATCTCGCTAGGCAATCCTAAAGAGCTTCATAAAGCTTCACTTAATGAGTATATTTATACTAGAACACCATATTAGTTTGGCATATAAATCATTAAAACCTCCAATAGAGCTTGTCTACAAATTATTATATCAGACACGCGTGGATCCACGAAAAGTTATATGAATGATCTTGCAAATTATATTGTTGTCCTAGATGACCACCTCCAAGCTATTTCATATATTTTGCACATGTTCCCTTAGGTCGGCAAGGCCATTATAATTGTCTATGCTTATTTTTGTAAAGATGTAATCCCAAGGAATCCGGGTATTTAAAACTCGCTTGGACAAGGAAAAGCCCCGTACTTGGCGGGGGCTATAAGCCTTTTTCAGGATGCACTCAAAGACTAACCATCTCTAAATCCTTTGTCTACGGGTAATCTTGAGCAGAATGACAGGATTGGTAACTATCATCTATCCCACAATAATGAGAAGAATCACTCATTGAATACACGTTATTGCATGGGTATCATGATGACACAAGCAACCTCTTGTAGGGCTTGATGAACGTTGAGGCTAAACATTTTCTTGAATGTAGTTTTGCCCTTGAAGTAGTGTAACTATCTACAGGTGTTGGGAACGACTGGTGACGGTGGTATTGATGCATCTAATGTCACCGAGTGTGCCAATACTTGTTGGGGTATCAAGACTTGATTTTGCCCCTGGGTTGCTAGCACCACTTGAGTTAAGATTTGCATTTGATTAATGAGTTGTTAGAAGTTCAACTAGATAAACGTGCTCATGATAACAGGTAGATCCGTCACGTGTCTTAGTCCAGGTGTGTCTTGTTGTCTGCTATAAAATGACTTGGAAATATTAAAAACAAGTTCTAAAAAGAAATTGATAGCTTTTTGTTTATTTTTCTCATAGACAAAGCCAATTGATGACATTTTAAAACCTAAGATTCTTTGGAATATGGTTCTTTGGTGGTTGAATTATGGGTTAATTAAGTGTTTATTCAATTAAATCCATTATTCACAGTAAAAGGAAGATATATCTTGATGAAAGTCTCTTGATACCTACGAAAAATCCTATTTGGGTGGATTTAGAAACCCTCGAATGCTTAAGTTAGTATTGTTGTAGAGAAAAAATAATAAATATGCTAAAAAACATTAAATTATAAGAACAATGTTGTTTATTTTTATTTTGGTATGAAATGAATATTAAGTGAGGAGATGATATGTGTGTTTAAGAATAAAAATTATAAATTTCTTATCTAGATGGTTTAAGAGGTATTTATACCTCATAAACCTTGTTCTTTTACTTGAGAGAAAGGGCTGGAAAGTAATTCTACCCTTGTAATATTAATAAGAGATAAATATCTCTTATATATGTATTAATGTGAGATAAATATTTCTGACACAACTATTAATGAGAAAAAAAATCTCTTACACATGTATTAATGAGATAGAAATGTAGTAGGTCATAGAAGACTTTTGCAAACTTATAGGTGTAGGAGAAGTAAGATTTGATCAAAGAATGGCTTGGGTCAATGAAAAAAATCTTGAGGGGCCCGCACAACGACATGAAAAATCAGGATCGGGGGGTTGTGCTCGAGTTATGTGGTTGAGCCCAAAAGGCGGCCAAGCAGGCCCAGGTACACTGGCTTGGCACCTTATGGGCCCAACATGTTGAATGGGCCCATAACATTTGATTCGGGCAACTGGGCCCAAGTAAGCTGCCCAGGCCCGTGACTTTTTTAACCCATTAAATTCGGTTTGGGCCAACAAAAAAAATTGTTTCGGAAAATAATGAGAAATCTCGATCCATCACCTTCCATTCTCCCGGACTTGTTCTCCTTAGGCCAACAAATAATGACGAAGGCTGTGTGATGAGGATTATTCCAGGAAAAGACTTGGTAAAACAAAATTGAGGACACCGGCGGTTGAAGTTACAGAAAACAACAAAAAATCAAATTGATCGGCCTTGAAATATGATCAAGTAAACATGAATGATTAATTAACAGAACAGTTACATACTCTACACAAATTCCTTACGATTGTGATTAGATCGTTTTCTGCATTACATACAAGAATAAGTTGTTGTTGACTGTTGCTTGCCTGCTTATCTCAATCAATGAATGATATATAATAGGCATTTGAGGAACTTCTGCTGCTATATGATGTTTTTTTTCCTAAAGCAGCTGGATCAGAACAAGAGGTCCTGACCATTGATTTGGTAAGGATTCAAGTCTTCAGTCTATGGCAAGCTTTGAGAGGCTGAAGCTCCCTTCTTTCCTTTTCCGTTCTGCTATAATATTCCAGATATTGATCGGGGTGTTTTCTACACGGTGGGAGAAACGATTTTTCTTTTCTGATGCTACTTATCAGCGAATATTTAGTTCTTAGCAACAATGGTGAATTGCACATTTGTCTTGGTTTATGATATTTAGTGACTATGCATAAGAAAAATATGTGTAGATCATTGTTTGGAAAGACAGCAAATCCAAACGTGCTTCTTTTCCAATTCCCTCTCCACCCCCCAAATGTTTAACATTGAAGTCTGAGGCTCAAGTGGTAAGTTATTATTTCGGATTTGAGTTCAAGAACAGCATGCTAAAAAGAGATCTCTAGCAGATACATTTCAGGTGTAGATAGTCTTGCTAAAGCACCATTAAAACCAAAAAGAAAAGGGCATAAAGAAAAACAAAGCGTAGAGCAAAGCTGACAGGCGTGTATAATAATCGGCAAATTTCAAGCTCATAATTCTGGGCCATTCCTGGTTCTTCTATCTGTCTTGAATTTTGCTTGCAAGAAAGGAGCTTCAATACCAAGGCAGAAGATGAAACCTTACTGGAAATTCGAAAATCACAAGCCATGAGGTTTATTTGGTAGGAGAGATGGGGTTCAACAAGTTGGGGTTTTGAAGAATCTTCTTCCTGTATTCAAAGGGATCCGATCACCAAAGTACATAAAAACACAGGATATCCTACTCTTGGTTTTTCTCCATGTTTGAAAGTTTAGAAGTGATTAAAAAACAACAGTGAGTGAAAATCGTAGGGACCGAGCGAGCAAGAGGTTAATCTGGCGAGAGAGCAGTCATTCATTTAACTGGGCAGTTCATATTTGAGGAGAAGTTTAGGTAATCACATTGCAAAGAATGCAACATCCTATCTTCCAAATCCTGCTGAAGATAGATATATGCCTTGGATGTACGCATATTTCATAACTCAATAGGATCTCTTGATACTGCCATTAAGACTTGTTAAGGCAAAATAAACAAAATCCAAACCTCAACTTTCTTAATCCAAATAAGATATTAAAAAAAAAAAAAGGTGTGAAACTATCCACGTAGTAATTGAAAGTGCTCGTTTCTGTCATTAACAGGACGTGAGCAAATGAACTGTAATTTAGACAGATGTCTCCAATGAAAAAGGACCTGTAAGCCTAATTGATGATGACATATTTACAAAAACATGTTGTGGTGCATCCTTGCCAACTTTTCTCTACCATTAGTGTATCTCTTCTCCTGCAACTATCCCATGAGAAACAAATTCTGATCATATTAAGGACAGTAAGACCATGACTCCAATCCTACCTATCCAAAAGGTCCTATGAAAAAAGAAAGAAGGAAAAAATTAAGAACAACTCCATAGACCAAACAGCAACTGCTGGTTTTTTCTTCTCTGGTAACTGAATATTGATTCGCCTACCCTTAACTGGCTACCTGCAATGATCCATCCCGCCTTAATGTTATGCTCAGACTGTTAAATCTTTCCCGTGAATATTGCCTAGAGGCTTTTCTCCAGTCTGTACCAGCCTTCATCATCGTAGCAAACTCCTCATAACTTATGCGCCCATCCTGCAGGATGGGATGGAAATAAGGTTATGCTTCCAATTTAGCAACAATATAGAATGATAATAGATGCCACAAAACTCAAAAGGTTCGGAGTATCATTCACAATAGTGATATAAAGAGACAAACAATAGTGATGTAATCGCTTCTGTCATTCACATTCTGTCATCCATAGCAGAAAGGGAAAAGCATTCACATCGTATGGAGTAAAGCTGAAGGGAGAGACTCCCATCAAGATGTGTGTGGCATGCACATGTTTACATCGAGCAAAGGCAATCAGCCCAAGCTTGTAAAGGGAATCATAATTTGAGCAAGAAAAGACACATGCTGTGAATTGACAATAAAACTAGTTGCTACTAACATTGACAACTTTCAGCACACCACTACATTGGTGAAAAATGCATCGTAATTTACCCATGGCATTTCTAGGCAACAGAATAAGACGAGCAAAATAACAAGAAGCATTCTTCAAACTGAAGGTTTCAATTTTGCAATTAATTATATCTATATACAATTAAACCTTGAATAACTCTTACCTTGTCAGTGTCAACATCATGCATAATAGCATTGATAACATCCTCACTGCTTGTGTCAATGTCATCATTCAAAGATTCTCGCAACTCTTCAATCTCAATGTAACCACTCTGGTTCCGATCAAAAAATGCGAAAGCCTTGTGCAGGTGCTCGTCATTGCCCATTTTTTTAATGTGAACTGAAATCGCTACGAACTCTCCATAATTCAGAGCTCCATCACCATCAATATCAGCCTGTAAAACTCAGAAAATTCAAGGGGACAAATTTTGAATAAAATTCATTACGAAATTTTAATGGTATAACAGACTATTCTTTTCTCTCTCTGTGGGAATTTTTTCAGCCAGTAAAACAATTAAGCTTACAGCTTCCATAAGGATCTGAAGATCTGCATCAGCAATATGTTGGCCGAGCTTTTGCAACCCAACCCTAAGCTCCTCAAGGTTAATGCTGCCTTTTTTTCCAGTGTCCATCGAATCAAAGGCCTCCTTTATGCCAGCTACTTCCTCCACTGACAAGTGTTCAGCTATCACCTACAGATGGACAACTCAAAAAATCACTCTTTTTTATTTCACAGAGAGTGTGCAGGATTGTTAGGGAGGGAGGGAGGGTATAGATGAGCACCACATGGCCAAAATAATTTAGTGAATGATATGAGTTTCCATGGAAAAAAGGTTCCATAATAATCAAAGCTATAAATAGTTGTTGAGTGAACAAATTAAGAATCATTACCCTCAGAGCTCTTTTCTTGAGCTTATTCATCACAGAAAACTGTTTGAGCCTTGCTTTCACAGTCTCACCGAGTGGGACATTTGGAGCCTTCTTTGCATTTTGTATCCAAGGATGCTCTGAAACAAAGAGTCGGGATAATTTTGCATGTTAACAAATAAGCATGCACTCTATAGCAGACATTGGACTAATAGAAGAATAAACTACCAAGCACTTGCTGAGCTGTAAGCCTTAGCTTAGGATCAGGATTAAGCATTTTCATCACAAGACCCTTCGCGTTATCAGAAACTCTAGGCCAAGGGTCCCTCTTGAAATCAATGACGGAGCGAATAATTGCCTGCGCTACCCCTTGCTCAGTTTCTGTGTAACCATGAAAATAAATTTTAGGAGAAGGAAGTTTTTAAAATAAGGAGCAAAAACTGCATGCTGATAACTTTCATCCCCATGAGGATCACAACAGAAGAAGGGTGAGAATTCACATCAGTTCCATGGGGTAGCTAGCTGTCTTCTATACTCTTTTCTTCCAACTTAAACTAAACTACAAAAAAGCCTCCAGTGATGCTCATTGAACAAAACAAAGCAAGCTATTTAGACAATCAAATTTGGAAAACAACCTGCCCAGAAAGGAGGGACACCGCAAAGTAAAATATAAAGAATGACTCCAGCACTCCAGACATCAACTTCAGGGCCATAATTGCGCTTTAAAACCTCTGGAGCCATGTAATAAGGACTTCCAACTATCTCATTAAATCTCTCGCCTGTAGAGAAGAAAAGAATCTTCAGACATAATAGCATATGTAAGAATATATCGTGGCTGGAGATTAATTTCAAGAAACAATAAGAAAATGCCATAAAATAGGCTGAGGGAGGCACTGGCTCAGATACTATGCAATACCAGGTTTAAAGAAGACTGACAATCCAAAATCAATTGTCTTCAGTGCAGAGGTTTCCTTCTTATTCGCAAATAGGAAGTTCTCCGGTTTGAGATCTCGATGGATGACTCCATGCTTATGGCACATCTACAAAGCAAAGTGTGTGCAAAAGAAATTTCAATTATTTCAAAAAGACAAAAAAGCCCCTAACATGAAGCATTATCAGCTAACAATGCAAAGATTATCATAATCATTTGAAGTAATTAAATCAAATATTAAATGATATGATGCTTTCTCGAAAATTGTATGATCCTAAGTACGACGCAGAAATAGAAAAGTCTCAATTGTAAACGATCCTGCATTCATATAAATTTAAAAGTTGCAGGGAAAAAATGATCAAGTTATAGAAAATGGAAAAGGAGAAAAAAAAATTGAAATGCATATAAAAAATGGAAAAGACACTGGCTGCTTAGGAAAACTTTTGCAGTAAAATACTAATGCGATCAACTGGTTTCCTAGCTGAGCCATTATCAGCATAAGGGCATTTAAAGCCTAACAAGAAGAGGGGTAAAATTTAACAACAGTAGACACCAAACATCCAACTAACAAGGGGATCTAACATCATCATCATTTAATTTCAAAAGACTAACAAGAAAATCCTTAGTCTTCATCAAGCTTAAGTCTGGTAACTCATGCTGAAAATCTATTACAATACAATAAACTATCCTCATTTTTTTATAAAAAAAAAAGCACGGTGCGAGTTGAAACTATATGAGATATTAAATGAAAACTGTAAGCAATACTTTATCCATCAAGACTTCATAGGAACACCATTTCAACAACAATAAATAATCAGAACATAGACCTGGACAACTTCCACAATAGTACGCATAACTGCAGCAGCTGCTCTTTCTGTGTAATGCCCCCTTGCCACAATCCTATCAAACAACTCTCCTCCCTCACACAATTCCATCACAATGTGCACAGCAGAATCATCCTCATAACTAGCCTTTAAGGACACAATATTTGGATGAGCAGGCAAATGCTTCATTATCTCCACCTCCCTCCTCACGTCCTCGATATCCACAGCAGTCCTTAGCTTCTTCTTGGATATAGACTTACAGGCAAACTTCTCACCAGTGTTTATATCAGTACACAAATACGTAACACCAAACTCACCACGGCCAAGCTCACGACCCAGATCATAATGCGCCAAGATATCCCTGCCAGTAGGTTCTTTCAAGACCCCAAGCTTATCCACATTTCCGGATTCATTGATTACAGCATAATTATCACCAAAGAATGGATTTTTCTTCTCCTTCTTTTTCCCTTTGACTTTCTTCTCAGATGAAGAAGCCCCAGTAGGGGTTACACAGCAATTACCCATGAATCAAGACCTCTCTCCACAACTTTCAATTTCTCCAAAAAAATGAAGATCTGCAAAGATTTCAAGAATATCCAATTAAGCAAAAGAAACAACAGTTAACATTTTTATCTCCCTCCACAACAACCACAATTAACAATATCACATTTTTTACTTATAAACATTAATTTGCTTCCAAGAAAAAAAAAAGTAAATATTTTTTTAAAGAAAGATAAACAACTCCGTGAAAGTTTGAGCCTTTTATACAAAGCTTTGATCTGGAAAGAAACCCAGAAAAAAAAATTAAGAATAAATTTATGCTCAAACACAAAGAAAAGCAGATATATGCAGCAAGTATTCATGAAAGACTAACTATTATGGCATAAACCAAAACTGGCAAGAAGATAAAGCAAAAATATCTGCATGACATAAAATTAATACTAAAAGAATTCAACAAACTACAAAAATCAAGCAAATTTATAGCTCAAAATAGTGATATTATTGATTACAAAAGTAGGAAAAAAGAATCCACCTTGAAATGCTGTTGATTTTAAGACTTGAAAGGAGAGTCTGAAGAATACCCAGGTGAGCTTGAATAGCTAATTAATTATAAATTGATGTGATCCAAATGGAAGAATGCGAACAGGAAGACAAAAGGGTCTTCAAACGAGAGATAAGGGGAGGGAGGGAGGGTCAAAGAAGCTCTTTTTTCTCTCTCTTACAGAGATACTCTCTAACCTTTTCTCTCTTTCTCTGCCTAAACGTTGGAGACAGAGAAACAACTACCCTTTTGCCTTTTCTTGCTTTTCTATTAAAAAATATGCCGCCAACAAACCTTAGACCCACATTATGCCCGGGTAACAAAACACCAACTTAAACATAATATCTTGCTATATTTCTGAAAGAAAAAAAAAAAGCAACAGCTATTATATTTCTTGCTTTTCAAACACCCCCCTGAAGACCCTGTTTTTTTTCTATTCTGGGTTAGTTTTAAAGCAATTTTCTTAAGTTTTTTGAACAATGCATTTCCAGATAAATAAAACACTTTTGATTTTTTACCAGCTAAAATAGGCCACTTGTCCTTTTCGAAATCAAGAAGGAAAGAAGAAGAAGAAGAAGAAGCAATCCCTCTGGGTATATTAGGTTTCTATTTTCAGGTGTTGTATAAAAAAGAAAATCAGTATAATTCTTGGTTTTCAAAGGGCAGAGAAGCAAAAGTCATGGTATAATAATAAAAAAAGAAGGGCAGGTGAAAAGGAAAAGGAAACATACCAACTTGGATTTGAGAGGTGTTGGTTGGAGAGGTGAGGTGAGTGAAATTCTAAGCACATTTATGAACGGTTTTGACCATAAGTTAATCTCTATCATTGATTTTGATCCAAAGCAAAGCATTTCTTGCACATTACACAATGGGGCCTGACCTAATCATGTTTGAAATTTGATTATTGGTCAATTTATCCTGTGATCTAGTTTGGATTTATATTCTTTTTATCAGGCTGTGCTGTTACTGTTCATATTCAATACCTGCATTGGAAAAGACTTTTGGAGTTACCTTATTTTGTATTCTAATTTGGAGTGCTAGTTTTTACTTTTTAGTTCCTTTTTTAAATTTTTCTTTTTTTAAAATTTTTAGATGACCCTGTTTATGAAAAATAATTTTCTAAAAATTAGTTTCTAAACTTTTAAAAATTTGGTTAATAAAATATCCTTTCCGATAAAAGAAAAACTTTACTTGACTTTTTAAAAAATATTTTTTATTTATTTAAGTGGAAATATTTTTTTTTATAGAGGTGTAATAAATTCAAAAATATCTTATTATTTGTTAATTATATTAAATTTTGTCAATAATCTTTTGATTGCTATAAATTTTATTTTGAGTTTTTTTTTAATTTTATCTCTTAAATTTTGATTAAATTTGATTTTTATACTAATTTTAACCCTTATTTTTTATTATTATTATTATTTTATCCCTTGAAAAATCTGATTAGTTATATTTAAATTATCAAAGAGCAGGAGAAAAAACCCTAGAGTTCAAATTCATAGGTGGAGGAGGCAAATATGTGATCATGAGATTAGATTCAGATCCAGATCCATTAAAAACAATGAAAGGTCTTTCTTCGTGCAACATTATCCTCAATGATTTCAATTTACCGCAAGCTCCATCTGTATCTGTCTCTCTCGTAAAACTAAAAAAATGTCTGTCCAGTTGGCCATTCTTGGACTCTACCTGTAGGATCCATTTTAAATTATATTTACAAATAATAAGCTGAGAAAGTAAATTATACAGTCCAACATTAAGCATTCAATCAATTAGCTGTTCTTTTGGTTGGTTCTGCGATAGAGCTCACTGCTCACGCACCATACAAATATGATGGCAGCGAGAAAAAGGGCCTTGTTGTCCACTTCCTAGCTAGCAGGTGTGCCCAAGAACGGTCCCTATGTTGCTGTAATTCTCACTTTTCAGCTACAGATCGATCCATGTCTTCCTACTTTCCTTTTCACGGACCACTTTATTCTGCAAAATTTCCCAAGATCAATGGCATTTGTAGCTACTGGGAAGTGACTAGAGTTTAACACTTTAGCCAGTAGATGCCCTACGTGCTTCGAGAAAAACAGGAAAAAAGAGACCACAACTATGGCTTTTGGCCATGCTCGAAAGCCTAAAGATGACTTGCCATTTTCCCTGAGTAAACGAATTGGGTATGATCAAATTTGATAATCTAATAGATGATGCTCCTGGTTTGGATTTCCTCCTCCTTTTTTTTCCTCCACTTGTCGACGTGCTGAGTTACAAGTCAATGAAACTGTATCAATCTGCACTCTGCAGAGATGGATCGATGCCTTGGCACTTGGCAGCCTCTATCAGAATTTCGCATCCTGTTTTTCTGCCAACGTACAGTGCAGGCTATCTTTAGAAGAAAGCACTGCTAGCCTACTAGCCAAGTAGCAGCTCCCAAATCATCAAGAAATTACTTGAGAAATCGAACCTGGGCCTTGTGTCTGGCTACTCAACTAGAATAATAATAACAGTATAAAATTGGGCTAACATGGGACAAAAACCCGGCCCAGTAAATTACAAAAGCCCAATTGATACAAACCGAAGCCACAACCCACAAAAGCTCCAAAGCTCAGCAGTCCTTGCCTGCTCAGACAATACAGCAGGGGGAGGTCACTTGACTTTGAAACCACTGTTTGAAAAACTTAGTGAGCATATTGATGAAGATAGGAAACTTGCTAATGCTACCTTTTTTTGTTAGCCATGCCAAAACAAAGACGGTTTCGAGAATAGAAAAATAGTAAAGTATAATGTGAAGCGGTTTTCTCTTTTTTTTCTTTTTGAAAATTGAATTGAAATGAATCCGTTCCCAGCAAGGAGTTGATTGAACCATGGTGGTAATCCGAATGGTATCAGGAAAACACAAAACTCATACAAGTCATCTATATACATATACACACCAAGTATAAATTATGAGTTCATATATTTTGCCCTAAAGTTCATATGGTATCAGGAAACACAAAACTCCTTCCCCAGCAGCACTCTTGTAGTTTTTTTTTATCTTGTCTATGTCTATGATCTCCTCCTTCCTTTGAGAATATATATTGCAAGATTCAAAGCCCCAATAATGGCCGTCACCAAGGAGGAGCTGGAGTTTCTTGAAACAAGAAAGCTGCTTAAAGAACAAATCCGAAAACGAAATTGTCCTCATCATCTCTCGAAGCTTTCAAATTCTGATCATCATAAAACTAAAACTTACGGATCATTCTTTGGCCCTTCTCAACCGAGTATCGCTCCGAGAGTTATTCAAGAAAGCAAAAGCAAGCTACAAACCCAGATTCCACAACATAGAGCAGTAAGTGCCGATATCCTTCTTTCTGCAATGGATAATCAGACCAAAGTCCAAAGGCTTCGACAGACAAGAGACTACTCTTTCCTGTTCTCTGACGACAATAATCTGACGCCACCAGTTTCTAGTGCCACTCCTACACAAGCATCAGTGCCTTCAATAAAGCACTATGCAGATGTGAAGCGGTTAAGAAAATTCAATGACCCTGAATTGAAGCCGAAACAGCCAGCCCTGGCATGTTCATTGAAGCCTCTCACAAACAAGGCGGTAATGGAGAAAATCCCATCACGTATGTCCTTGCAATATCAGCCTCTCACAAACAAGGCGGTAATGGAGAAAATCCCATCACGTATGTCCTTGCAATATCAATGTACCGATAAAAGAAAGCCTATCATCAAAGCAGTTCATCCAACAAAGCAGTTCGCGGGTAGCAACGATAGCAAGGGACCACGAAGACCCAACGATGCAACATTGAATCCCAAACAGCCAGTGAAGCCACATGAGATGAAAAACAAGCGAGTACGCGACAATATTTCATCGCCGGCTGTCTCTAATTTGCAAGATCATCGTCCCAAGAAAAGAAGACTTTCAGATGAAGAAGATGATTGTGAAGGTGAAAAGGCTCTTCTCATAATCAGAAAAATGTTCAACACCAAAAGGTTTGCTGGTCGTGACGATAGAGATATAAAAATGGAGGCAAGCTTTGGAGACATAACGAAGGAAGAGAAAAGAAGTGAAAGGCTTGGCAGGAAAGAAGATCGAGAGCAACTCCGCCTATTAGAAGAAAACGCGAGGCGCCAGCGGATGAGGAAGCATAATCAAGGAACAAAATTTTTGATATAGATGGATCTTGATTTTGAATCTGTACCTTTTTCTTCTTGTAACATGTTATTTATTAGTTAAAACAGCTAGATAGGTAGCGTGCATTATATAGTAGAAGATATATCGAGAGAAAAAAAATCTTATATA
>Ga0307511_10001094_pt1 | contig 28807 bp, 30 predicted proteins | sample 13_EM_MG_FD_200266 | JGI IMG/M metagenome (GOLD analysis project Ga0307511, IMG submission 200266) | Populus trichocarpa ectomycorrhiza microbial communities from riparian zone in the Pacific Northwest, United States - 13_EM | ecosystem: Host-associated > Plants > Roots > Unclassified | place...
AGCCGGGGCGGGGGAGAGTGAGTGTGAGAGCGGGAGAGTTCGCGTCTGACAAGGCGCGTCGCATCTTGAGGTAAGTCTACCAGAGAGTGGTTATGGTGTGTTGTATCTTAGATACGGAGGGGCATTTCTGCAAAATCCGAAGAGTATTTCAGACGTTTTCTCGTCGCGGAGTAGCTTTTTGAGTAAGGTGCGCGCTCCATAGAAATTTACAGCTGTTCTCCGTACCGCATATAGACAAAATAGGGTTCTGCGGACCAATGCTCCGCACATCTTGATATTGCTGAGTACCGTAGAGACTCGAGTAATTTGCTAGCGCCGTCTCAGATATGCTTGATTTGCTACCTTGAACTCAAGCCTCCATCTGTTGATACCCGTCCTAACTTCACCAAAGTCCGCCTAGTTACAGCCTGAACAGGTCTAGGGAAGGAGATCTGGCTTGAAGTCTTAGAAAATCACATTACGCCCCTTAGTTACTGAATACACTTACATAGCAGGAGGTCTGTGAACAGAAACAGCGCTAGCAAATAACTCGAGTCTCTCCGGTAAGTCCAGGTCAAATTAGGAATCGCTAGCGCCCACCAAAGGTTTACATTTTGCGATGAGTTAAGGTGGTATCGTATCAACTGGAATTTGCTATTGCAATTTATCGGAAATCATTCCTCAATACCAGTGGAGCACCTATGTACCGGTACATGTAGGGGGGTACATACAACGCCCCGGCAAAAGTATACGCCTCCGACGGTACAACCGGTCAGCTAACCTAGGTGGGATAAAGTGGGCGTGGCAGTCAAATTCAGAAAAGAATGTTGATATTTAAGTCAGTGCACGCAAAATGTAGGTACTGCGCCTGGGGGGGATTTACTACGCATCCCTTTTTTATGCAGTGATCGGCTCCCAGTGAAACATGAGTGATATGCATATATCACAATGGGTTGAGCCCTAACCCAGATAATATATACACTGCCAGACAATATTTATATACAAAATTTATCAATATTTGGTATACCATCCCTCAGCTTTAATAACTGCAGCAACCCGTCGAGGCATAGACCTGATAAGTGAGTCTAACAGGCTAGTAGGAATCTCTTTCCATGCTTCTTCCAAACATTCAGCTATTCTTTTTAACAGCTGCTGGCCCACCAGAAAAGGAAGCAAGATTAGGAAACTTTTCGTGCAAAATCTTCTTAAGATAGCGCCAGACATGCTCAATAGGATTAAGATCTGGAGAGCAAGCTGGATGATCCGCTACCTCCCATCCTGGCTCTTGCAACCAAATTAGAGCATGATAAGAATTGTGGAGAGTTATCTTCCATATCTGCTTTCACCTGTAGCAAATACTCTTCCAATATTTCCACAGCGCTCCGCATTATTTCGACCTTCTATCATAGCATAGAGATGTAATACCTCGCTCAACATGCCAGCGTGGCCGCTATGGTCGTTGTCTTACTATTGCTGTATGTCTCACATCCCGCCATAGGCTGGCACTGCATATTATGCAGGGGGGTGCGTAGCAAATTCCCCCCAGGCACTGTAATTATAGGAGAAAATGTAGTGACTTTGGATTTTAGAAGAGACTTGACCACGTATAGCTAGTAAGTAACCTTATCAAGTTAGCTGACCGGTTGTTCCGTCCGGCCGCAAAAACTCAGAAATAAAAGCCGCAGTTGATGCGACCTTTGTCTTAGATGTCAACAAACCATACAATGCAACGAAATACATAGAACAAGAAGCCAGATCACGGTCCCAAGGCAACCAGACGATGTCTGAAGTCAAATTTTTGGAGCAAACCGGTATACCTCTACCCCCAGATGGCAATCAAGATCACAAACTCCAAATTCGTGGTCTTCCGGACTTTAGAATTAAAGAATTGGATGGTAAGGAAGAGGATTGGAATTTGACACAAACTGCAACGAGTGCTGCAGGTGATGCTGGCCTAAGTAGAACTAGTATTAGTTCTTTTTGTAGATAGCAACCAAAATTAGTTTCGACATGGGCTCTTATTTCTGAGTTTTTGCCGTACTGTATGTGCATGAACATTCCGTCTGAAGCTTGCTTGAGCGTCACGAGCCAACTGCATGCATTTCTTTTTTTTTGTCTCATGTTCAGGAGACCATGCGGCGGCGCTCCCGCACCCTAGGGAATCCTATCTGCAATATTGATCGACACTTACGCTTAAGTAAATATACGATTTGAGATGAGAGAGGTCTTTTTTTTGGCTCTCTTACATTTACAATATCCAGTTTTGGTTCCGGCCGTTGGGTAGATTAAAATTTTCCGAAATCGGGCAGCTGAGCAAGGGCATTTTGGGAATGCTCCTAGATGGGGAAACTGCAAATACTTCAATGTATGGAGCAGAATAAAACATGGACTAAGCAAGCCAGACAGAATACACCTTCCACCGCCAAGCTTTCTTCCCTTCCCCTTTTAGGGATATCATCACATGTCCCATTTATTGCGCGTCACATCGCTGTGGAGAAGTATGCCTGACTGCTGGGGTGGCAGTTGTAACTGCTGGTACACTCGTCGCTTGCTTCATTTCACTTTGAACTTTCCTTCAAACCGCTTTGAGGGCTTGGATTCTATTTCTTTGCTACCGGTACCTGTACGTAGCTCAATTTCAATTTCAGGCCCTAGGAATACGGGTTATTTAAGAAAATCGAAGGTATCGAGGTGTGGGAGCGAGACCGACCACGTGGGGCTCAGTTTGTGTTTCACAAACTTGACCAAGACTTTTGCCTAGGGACTGTACAATACAGGTACTCTGTCGATAGCATTAGATATTCTAAGCAGTAATTCGCTAAGAGGATATTTCCAGACCAAAAAAAGCGAACTGACGGTAGGCTTTTTGTTTTGTTTTGTTTTAGGACTCATTACTCGTATGCACAACCTTAGGGGCCCGGAAACCCGGGGGATTCAAGGTTAACTTCAAAGAAAATGAAGTACCTACAGTGGGGAAGGTATTATGTATAGAGGACAAGCTTGGCCTGTAAAAGAAAATCTGTATGAGTCGATATATGAGAGGAAATTAATAAGGTTACATAAAAGTTAATCCGCACAACCAACAAGCGAGAGAGGGATGGACCATATGGTCCTGAACTGCTCGCAGGTACCCTATCCCAGGTACTGCAGGGTGAAAACTAGAATGCGTTCGGGTGGAAAAAACAACTTATCACCAAATTCCCGTTCCATCTCAATAAATACGCTTGCCAGTAGAAAATTAGCCAAACATTCGAGTAGGAAAGAAACAAATCAGCTCAGGTAGAAAACCAATTCAAAGACACGGATCCTCATCTGTCCCAGGCATACTCTGTGATGCGGAAGACTTTCCCTTCTCATATGAAGCCTTTGGTTGAGATCGATCTTTTCCTTCATGTAGATGACCAGTGACGATACCAGCTTCCCGACCCTTCTGTGGGTGTAGTGGTAAAAGTTCTTTATTTTGTGGTTTTGGGTACTTACTAATTGAGGGATCTCTTGAGGTATTATATCTTGATGTAAGATTCCAACCCTGTAGGTATACCTGAATCAACCTCTCGATCGATATACATTCTGTATTTTTTACCACTAAATTCTCAAATCAGACACTTGAAATTCCTCATCTACAATCCCACATCTAAGATCCCACCGCCAAACTCATAAGAATTCACCACAAAGCCCTCAACCTGCATTAGAATTACCTATGCAAGCAGCTCCGGAACTTGTATATAGAGTACCTATGATCTAGTCTATGGTAACGGTAGTTTCGTGTTGTACTGGAAATTTATGCTTTCGTTCGTTCCCTTTGCGTCTTTATTTTTTATTTTTTTATTTTACGAATTCCTTTTGTTCACACACATACCTAGATACCTCCTGTACATAGATCACGCGGGGTGGCAGATTAACTTGCCAACCCTGGAAACCACACCCAGAGTTCTGGGTGGCTCGTCATATGCCCCCTACGGAAGTGCATACGAGTACTGAGTTTTTTGAAAATAAAATAAAAATTACCCTGAATTCTCTCTCTCACCTCGCCGGTACTTGTGGTAAACACCACTACCATGTACCTACTAGCAACCTAACTTCTTGTGTATGTCTAAACTGATATTGTTTTGGGGTATCAAGGAGTATATATTTCCACCATCCAAAAGCTCCCGTCTCCTCTACGAATCAAGCATCTATCGACTATTCACGTGATACAAAGAAAGCTCGTAACAACCCCCCCCAAAGAGAGATAAAAAGGTTAAAATAAAACGCCCAAGATATCTTGAATATCCCCCAACATATAATAATATACATAACCACCTGTTTTCTCTACGCCAGCGCCGCCCAAAAAATGCACACACTCCATGCAATCATCAAACATCAATGCTCCACGTTATAAATCGCACTCCTCAACGCCCCCTCAATATCTGGGTGAAAAAACGGTCTCTGCACGCTACTAACCGGTACGACCTTAACCCTCCTGACGAGCCCCGCCCCTTCATCACTTGATCCACTTCTCCTAGCCTCGACCTCCCCCAACCCTCCCTTCATGTCACTCTCCCGTTCACCTCTCTCCTCATCTCTCTCACCCCCACCCAACCCCCTCTTTTTCTCATTCTGCACAGCCGCGTCCCCAATCTCCGCCACTGAAAAGACCGGCTGCCACCTCCTCTCCGCATTACCATCCTCACACGCAACGCCAAACCCCGCACTCGCCAACGCGCGCTTCGCCCACCTGCTCCTCACCGCGGCGAAATGCCACTCTACCTTCTCAGGGCCAGCGTACCGGTCAAGTTGGTTTCTAACATCGATGAGGTTCTGGACAGAAGTGATGTCTACGTTGTTGACACTGCTGAAGTCGAAGATGATAGCTTTGAGAGTTGGTCGGCTGTCGTCGAGCCCCCCCGCGGAGTCTGGGGTAGCACGCTGTTTACCCTTCCTTGGGCCCGGGTCATTCCACGGCCGGTTCCCCGCCCCCTTAGCCTCGTTGAGTTGCCGTATGATTTCCCCTGGCTGCGTCCACTCCTGTAGCCGGGAAACAAGGTAGTCTGTGTAGTGCGCCGCATTGCTATAGACTAACCCTTCCGAGAACCGGTAGATGAAGATCCCCGGGTACGGAGAGACAATAGATATAGTCGGGTTCGTCCCGTCCCTATAATCGATTGGCAGAAACACATTCCGGGGGAGGTTATCATCGCAGCCTGGCGGAGGTGAAGGCTTCGATACAGGCACCACCCAAGGGCTCTCCGAGAGGGAAACTTGTCCCGGCGCAGTCTCCTTCTCGATGAAGGTAGGTGGGGCGACTTTGTTAACGGTGTCGGGCGTAGCAGCTCCCGATGGGAAGGGGTCCGTGTTTCCGCTTAGCGAGGGGGTGCAGGGAATAATCGGCATTGGCATAATCAATGGCCTCAACTGTGGGCTCGGTAGGTCGGTCTGCGAAGGCCGCCCAACGATGGAATGGATCTTGACTGTTCCCAAGAACTGGCCTTTTGCTTTTGAGATCCTGAATAGAAGCATAGCTCCAGTTGCTGCTACGGTGACGTAGATTCCCGTCTCGATGTCCTTGAAGACAGTAACGAGAACTCCGGCAAAGAAGATGATGACCTCAGCGGGGTTAATCATCCAAAACTTGTAGACGGTAGACGGAGGCGTAATAAGATCTCCAACAGCGTGGATAATGACGGCAGAAAGAGCAGCTTGGGGGATATAAAAAAAGACCGCTGTAAGCGCATAAATGGCCAGCAAAACAATCGTCGCAGTAATGACACCCGCAAACGGAGTCCTAACACCAGCCTTCGACTTAATTGCCGTCCTTGAGAATGACCCCGTAGCCGGATACGCTCCAAAAAACGGTCCAAAGATATTTGTAAATCCAATAGCAATCAACTCCTGCGAAGGATTGATAGTATAGTTGTTCAACCTGCCAAAGGACTTTGAGATTGCAATATGCTCAATGAGCAACACAATAACCGTTGCTGGTAGCTCGGACACAAACGTCCCAATAATCTCCGTACTGACTTTGGGAACTCCCATGTGCTTGAATCCCCGGGGAATCTTTCCAAGAATCTTGAACGCTGGATCGTCCCTTCTGCTCATGTTGACTAGCCAACTAACCATGGTATAGAACAACATCACAAACGCCGTTCGAAGGGTACTAGCAAAAAACAATGACTTAGTCCACTTCGGATACCTCCTCAGCCCCCACGACGTACATGCCCATCTGACAAAGTACAGAAGCACCAGCGCCGACAGTCCCATCGCAGCATCCAGCTCCGTCCGACCTAGATGCTTCAACGTGTTAATGAGGACTTTATACGTGCTCTCTCTCGTACTGAATCCCTTAATCCCCATCATCCCTGGGACTTGACCAACAGCAATACTCAGTGCCGAACCAGTCATGAATGCCGCAATTGCTGGAAGTGGGATATAATCCACGATAAACCCAAGCCGTAACAGGCCAATAACAAAGACAATACATCCCGATACGAGAGCCAATGAACCACCAATATCCTCTGCTCTGATATTCGGGTTCTCTGTCTGTGCTTTGACGACAATGTTGCCTACTAGGGTAGACATGACTGCCACGGGGCCGATAGTGATATCCTTTGACGTAGCGAAGAACCAGTAGAAGAGGACACCGACGAAGGATGAATAGAGACCGTATTCTGGGGGTAAAAGGGCTAGACCGGCATAGGCCACTAGATGGGGAAAATAATCAGTAACATACTCAAGACATCTCTACGGAGCCAGAGAATCAAGAAGAACATACTGCTCTGGGGTACGACCACAGTTCCAACCGTCACACCAGCAATCACATCTCCCGCGAACCAAGTCTTATTATATCTTCCAATCCAGTTTATGAACGGGAACAATTCCACAAAGAAACCCCATGCCCCCTTCGCCGTAGGGCTATGTTCTCTCAACCACTCTCCAACTGTAGGATCCTCCTCCACATAAGTATCTTCGATATCCAGTGGTGCATGCCCACCCTTGGGCTTTGGAGATCCGGGAGTCTGTAAATCAATCTGGAGGACTTTGGCTAGGCCGTGGCCGAGTTTTGAGGCCTTGCCCTTCCTTCCCCCCACGGGGGAACTGGACGGGGACGGCATTGCTCAAGCTGAAGAGCTTCTTCGTGTCTGGGCTGGCTGAGTATACCACAGACGGACTCGAACTCGAAATTCCGTATATATAAACCACGAAGGCCTAAAGAACAAACGAGCAGAGAGGCAGGATCAAAGTTCCCAACCTTCGAGCTCTTATACTAAATTCTAGACCCTCCCACTCGCAGGTAGAATGAGCAGACATAGAGTAAGTAGAGTAGGGTATATAGCTCTCGGTCAAGTCTTATATGAAGACACCACAATTTCGAGCGAGAATTATAACTGACACTAAGTGGATGCGCTATACGCACTTAATGCCCCCCCATGCCCCGCGAGCCCCCCCATCATGCCCCATCGCATCTAGCCCACCAAGCTCGTACTCCGAATGCATCTGCCTCGACGTAATATTTTTGATGTCATTCGGATTACTCCAAGAACGCTTCTAGTGCGGTTGTCCATCCCTGTGCCGGCGACCCAACATCCAGCCAATCAGGCCGCGAGGAGAAGACGACATCCGAGGAAGAAATTGTTTCATTGCCGAAGCAAGCATACTAATACCAACTGGACCGCACATAAAAAGCAGGCCAAGGCAGGTCAAATATATATTTCCCCACTACTCTACTCTAGCCAGCAGCCACCCCGCTGGGGTTGGAGCGGTGGGGAATGAGGAGGCTGGAACTTGGGGAAAACATGCCAACCAGACTAGGGAAAGCACCTATTTTTGTAACAGACTGTACTCACCTAATTACCATCGGGTATATCCGCGAGCCCCGTCCTCGAGCCAATTGGACCTTCCGAATCAACCCGTGGGGATTTTCATACGTCCAAATGGGGTAGCTACCAACTCCGCGAGTTGCACAAGAAGTAAGGCTGCAACGCTGTAAGACTGCCGACACAAACCGCCAAGTCTCGATGCCCCAATTACCTACAAAGGAGGCGTCTAGACCTGGCCACGAGACTACAGCCGTAGAGAAATTAAGCAATCTTGCATGATCATCAAACACTTGCACTATGATCGTCGAGATACCTTGGGACCTGTCTGTCCCTGTCTGTCCCTGTCTGTCCATGTGGGATGCCCTCGGCATGTACGAGAGGCAATGCTCATCCCAACTGCCACTGTGCTCCCCACGCCCGAACCCCAGATCTGCAGACCCTGGCCAGAAAGGGCACCGGTGCCGACTCGCTGGCATTTCAGAGACATGACGACATGAATATACTAAATACCTAATCTCTTGTGTAACTCAATGCTAAACGAACAGAAAAGTAAACCGTACACAAACTCCAGAGCGGCGATATTACGAGGGTCAACAAACTCCCCCACAAAAGGTGAAAAATTCTTACTCCCAGCTTTTTGATATCAGTACAATAAAAAACCAAAAAAAAAAAAAAAAATCCTATCCACCTCCGCTCCGATATATCCAGGTATTGTCGAGCTACTAAAGTATTACTCCACCGTACAAAGTAGAGCATCGTCGATTGCCCGCCGTTCTCATACCCAGTTTCCCGATCCCCCCCAAATTCCGTCAGTTCTAGGCAGCCGGTATGGAAAAAGAAATAGTTTATGAAAATGCTTTTGCCGTAAACACCCCCCAAATTTTTGAATCCATTACAATGGCTTTCCACCAATGAACTCGCTCCACCTCCTAACCTCATTTGGAACACCCTCCTTGAGAGGTAGCTTCTCCTTCAAGCACTGCGCAAACAACACCGCAGTCTTTGGCTCCATGAACAACGGAACACCAAAGTCGACAGCGTTCCTCCTCATAATGTAATCCTCATCGACAACAGTCTCAGCTCGGACCTTAGCCAAGTTGAAGACTCCTCCAATGTCATATTTGGAGAAAACTTCTCGAAGCTTCCTCTTGTCAGTCTTTGGGAACTCGATGGTATCCACGGAAACACCAGCCTCCTTCTCGAGGTGCTTCTTAACCTTAGGATCAACAGCGTAGAACTTGTAACCTTGAGACTTGACCAGCTGGGCGATCTGGGAGAGGTATGGCTGAGAGATGTCACCTCCGAACAAGAGACCACAACCTGGCTGGGGAACCTTGAAGTTCATGGTAGACTGCATAGAAACCCAGTACGCCTCAACGACATCCTTACCGAAGCAAGCAATCTCACCAGTAGAAGCCATCTCGACACCGAGGAATGGATCCGCACCAGCCAACCTAGTCCAGGAAAATTGTGGAACCTTGGTGGCAGTATAGTCCCTCTTGACGGCCATAAGGTCCTGCTTGTCAGTCGCCATGTCCACAGCACCAACCAAAGCCCTGGTGGCAACATCAACAAAGTTGGTTCCGAGGACCTTGGAGACGAAAGGGAAGGATCGGGAAGCTCGGAGGTTGCACTCAATAACCTTGAGCTTCTCCACACCTTCTTCTTCAGCCTTGATAATTTGCATATTGAAAGGACCGGTAATGCTCCATGCCTTCGCAACCTTCTCGGCAATGGCCTTCACGTTGGCCATGGTCTGCTCGCTGAGAGACACGGGTGGGAGGACGAGGGTGGCATCACCGGAATGGACACCAGCAGCCTCGACGTGCTCACTAATGGCGTGAACAATGAGCTCTCCATTAGCAGCAACACCATCAACATCGATCTCCATAGCACCCTCAATGAACTTGGTGATGACGACGGGGTGGTCAGGGGAGACATTGGAGGCATTGGTTAGCTTTGCCTCAAGCTCAGCTTCACCCCGGATGACGCTCATTGCAGCACCGGAGAGGACATAGGATGGACGAACAAGGACAGGGTATCCGACCTTGTCGGCAAAAACCCTGGCTTCCGCAACAGAGGTGAGTTCCTTCCAGGCAGGTTGATCAACTCCGATCTGGTCAAGAATGCTGGAGAATTTGTGCCTGTCCTCAGCCTTGTCAATATCCCTGGGATCAGTACCGAGAACCTTCGCTCCCCCAGTTTCCTGAAGCCTCAAGGCAATGTTCTGTGGAAGCTGACCACCGACACTAACGACGACACCGGAAGCGGACTCAAGCTCATAGATATCCATCACACGCTCATAGCTGAGCTCCTCGAAGTAGAGCTTGTCAGCAGTGTCGAAGTCGGTAGAGTAAGTCTCTGGGTTGTAGTTGACCATGACAGTCTTGTGTCCCATCTTCCTGAGAGCGAGGGTAGCACTGACGGCGCACCAGTCGAACTCGACGGAGGATCCAATCCTATACACACCGGATCCGAGAATAACAATACCCTTGTCTTCAAACTTGACATCATGCGAGGAAGCATTATATGTGGTATAGAGGTAGTTGGTGTCTGCAGGGAACTCAGCGGCAAGGGTATCAATCTTCTTAACAAATGGGGTGACACCAAGGCTCTTTCTGTATGCGCGAATCTCATTCTCGGTAGCGTTGACGGCTTTAGCGATCTGAATATCAGAGAAACCCATCTTCTTGGCGGAGAGGATAACTTCCTTAGAGAGAGCGTTGAGGGAACCAAGCTTCTTGAGCTCCCTCTCCATGTTGACAATGTTCTGGAGCTTGTACAAGAACCACTTGTCAATCTTGGTGAGGTCATGGAGTTTGTCAACTGAGTAGTTCTCGTGAATCATAGCCTGCCCAACAGCGAGCCATCGGCGGTCTGTGGGGTTCCGAAGGACATCATCGAGGTTGTCGAACTCAGCTCCCTGGAAACCAACATACTGCGGGTCGACTTGTCGAATAGCCTGTCAAATACTTATCAACCCTTATTCCTATAAAATAGAATTTTCCTCTGTGACCAACCTTCTGGATACTCTCCTCGAATGTCCTACCAATAGCCATAACTTCTCCGACTGACTTCATACTCGATCCAATATCTCTCTTGACATTGTTGAACTTGCTCAAGTCCCACCTGGGGATCTTGGTCACAATATAGTCCAAAGACGGCTCGAAGTTGGCAGTGGTAGTCTTGGTGACAGCATTTGGAAGCTCCGGAAGAGTGTGTCCCAAAGCGATCTTCGCAGCGGTGTAAGCCAATGGGTAACCAGTAGCCTTGGAAGCCAAAGCAGAAGACCTAGACAATCGGGCGTTGACCTCGATAACTCTGTAGTCCAATCCATCAGGCTGGAGAGCGTATTGAACGTTGCATTCACCAACGACACCAAGGTGCCTGACAATCTTGATGGCAGCAGACCTCAACATGTGATATTCCTCATCGGAGAGGGTCTGGGAGGGAGCCACGACGATGGAGTCACCGGTATGGATTCCCAAGGGGTCGAAGTTCTCCATGTTACATACAGTGATACAGTTGTTAGCAGCATCACGGACGACCTCATATTCGACTTCCTTCCAGCCCTTGAGGGACTTTTCGACAAGAATCTGGGGGGACAAGGACAAAGACCGGGCAGCAAGGTCATGGAGCTCTTCACGGTTGTTGGCGAAACCGGAACCGAGACCACCAAGGGCGTAAGCAGATCGGACAATGATCGGGTATCCAATTGACTCGGCAGCAGCAAGAGCCTCATCCACAGTGTTAACGGCAATAGATTCAGCGATTGGAATGTTGATTTCTATAGCAATAAAAAATATGAGTCAGCCTATAATCGTGATTGTTCCAAAGCTCGTATCCCTACCATTCAGTGCCTTAGCGAAGAGGTCCCTGTCTTCCGACACCTCCAAAGTCCTAATTGGCGTTCCGAGAACCTTTACCCCGTACCTGCATCATGCCGTTAGTTTAGCCCCCACACCGCAACTTGCAGAAAAAAATGTCCACACCTCTCAAAGACACCCATGCGCTCCAACTTGACACCACAGTTAAGGGCGGTTTGACCACCGAAAGTTAAAAGGATACCATCAGGCTTTTCCTTTTCAATGAGATGGATAATGTACTCTGGAGTGACTGGGAGGTAGAAAACCTCGTCTGCAAGAAAATGACTGGTTTGGATAGTTGCAATATTTGGGTTGAGAAGTATTGTGTGCACATTGGCTTCCTTCAATGCCTTGATAGCTTGTGAACCTGTTTCTTTACATTAGCATCCGTTCTACCGCTAGTGCCAACATAGAAAGTCCACGTACCCGAGTAATCGAATTCTCCAGCTTGTCCAATACTCAAACCCCCAGAACCAACGACCAACACCTTCTTCACATCGACTCGTTTGCCCTTGGCAGCTTCCAACACACCACTCGCAACATATGCACCAGGTTGGTACTTATTATCCTCGGTCAACCTGGCGAGGGAGGTACTGAAAGCTCGGTAGGTGTTCAGCTGATTTATCCGCTTGGCTTGAGACTGTGGGGTACTGAAAAGAGAGGAATTGGATCGTGGGAGGAGTTTTGGGAGGGAAGAAAGAGCCCTGGTGGCCGTTGGTGTGCGAGTGAGGAGCGAGCGAGTCGTCGATGCGGATGATCTCAACAGCGCTCGGGAAATGTGCGCGGATACCATTGTGCAAGCTTTCTCCCCCAGCTGGCTTCGGCAATAAAGAGAGGTTTTAAAGCGAAAGCTCTATAATTGTTTCCGGTCCTGATTGTTGCTGTTAGCTACTTACTTTGTAACAACTGCCAATTGGGGGAACGGTATCGGCGGGGTATCATGGGAATTGAGCAACGTGATAAGAGCAAAGCGGCAGCATATCCTCGCCAACGACGAGCAATTGGTGAATGAGAAGGTGTAGGCAACCTACCTCTTGCTATGATGTCTCGCCAGGGCCTCACGGAGGAGAAGCTATCGCTAAAGTCTATCAGGAAATGAGTGAGGACGGGGGAAGCTTGCAATTGCTGTTGATATATGAATTTAACGTTATGACCCTTCACCGTAGCCAAAATGATCAACAGTAACAAAAAAACTTTGCCAAGTCTGACATTCCCGAAAATTGTTGCTTGTTCTTGATAACCAGACTAGTTCTTGATCTGAACCAGGACTAACATCATGGTGGGGGGACCTTAGCCATCCCCATGCCCAACCCGATTGATTAGGATGAAAAAATCGTGGAATTGCCAAGAGGACTGACTACATACCAATGTATTAATCTTATTGAAATGCTAATTGCTGTCACTGGAGAACGAGATTTCTATTTACGTAGATACTTAGAGCTATGGTCTCTAGTATACCGTCTGTCGACCATCGGCTATCCTAGTGTTCTGAGCCAACGTCTTGGTTGCATTGTTAAGTGTACTTTGGGGTACTACTGCAGTACTGCAGCTATTGCTTTCTTATGCCGCCACTCATCCGCAGGAAATTAAACGAGATATTACTCTGTGGGCTCCTTCATCAGTAAGGGGAAGCTGTTTTTTATGCTCTTGAAAATTTTGCCCAGCCCAGGGAGCCGGCGACCTGAATTTCGTTGTATCAGGCTGCTATTGCCCAAACTGGGTAAGTTTCTGCATCGAGTCGGCAACATCGCCGAGGTGCAAGTATCACCAAGCATATGGCGTTTGAATTTCAAATGTGTACATACATCCTTCTACTATTGTTAGAAGGAAGGCGTTTTCAAAACAACTGCAAGATCTAAAAGACGGTAGGGACTACTAATCAAGAACATGCGCAGAAGACAAGCCATAATCCAACTTCATGAAAAAAAAAAAACCACCATTCCTTAATATATTACCATAATTCAGTCCGAGCCCACAAAGTTATCCTCCACATGAAGCCTTCCAGAACCCACCCACTCAAACCCATTGAGTCTTTAAATCACAATGGATAGTTCGTGCCTCGCGCCACTTCCCTCCACTCCTTCCAAACTAGGGTAAAATGGAACCATGCAATCGGCACTTTGCACGTAGGCGTTGTTATACAATCTCCAGTATGGGACCCTCACCTTCCTAGCAGGGTGGAATAATCCAGCCCAGACGTAGTTCATGACAAGCCCAGTTCCCACAGCCATCCTGATAGCATCAATTGCCTCCACTATCCTGTCAATAACGTGAGGGCTTGTCTCAAACAAATTAGGATATAGCAGATTGAGCAAATGAATCATTGCATCCTCACATCCCAGACCTACAACACCAAGGGCGACATGCTTGACGACACTAGCGGCAGTCTGTCGGTGAACCTGGTCCCGGTCGATGAGAGCGTCTTCTAGCAAAGGAGTAACGGCGTAGACATAATCCTTTGCCATCTCTCCAATATACTCGAATAAGAAGGACAATGATTTGAGGACACCATTCTGCACGTTAAGTTCAGGAACCCGATATTCGTTCATGAGGGCAGGGAGAACGGTAAACGGCGCACAAGTCTCGGCAACGATACCAATGGCGACTGCGGTACAGACTCGGGATTGACGTTCTTGGACTCGAAGGTTGTTAAGGAGAGTAGCCAGGACATCCTGTGGCCCAATAGCCTTGGCAATGAAACCTGCAGAGCGGTCAGTGAGATGGCTCAATACCAAATAAGACGTCACGAGAGGACTTACCGAATGTGTTGTTGGCGGCTCTTCTAATACCCTTCTTATGTGCTTTCAACATATCCAGAAGTTCAAAGCATATTCGCATCCACTCTCTCGCACTTACAAATTCCGGACCTCTGTCCGCAATCCTCCCAACTAGATCAATAGTATTTTCTTGGACCTTCTCGTGTCTGTTCCTTAGAATTGGAGTCAACCGAGGAAGCAAGTCTTTGATGGGAGGTTGCATGCTTGCTATCCCCACAACTGTGACAATAGCTCTTAGCGCTCCTAGAATTGAACCTAAGACCTCAGGATACTCCTCCCCCAGGTATTCGTACAGGACGACACCAAGCTTGCCCATCAATGCGTCCTCTCCACACTGCTTCATGACTATGGCAATTCGAGAAATGAGATCTGCGGATTGTTGACGCACAGCCGAGGATTTGTTGTTGAGTCTCCAGAGAATGGTGGACACAATCTGAGGTAAGTAGGGCTTGCATCTCGTGCCCAAGGCATTGACCACAGTACCAAACCCGTTCAGCATAACCGCATCTTCCATGCTCTGTTCCTGGAATGCAAACAATACACCGTCAACGAGCCTCTCCTCAAGACGCTCTCCAATATCTGCTGCTCCCAACGCCGCTACTACCTTGTCGATAGTCTCTAGTGTCATTTTCCGGTAGGCTTCACTCTCATCTTTGAGATGATCCACTACCCTTTCAACAATCTCTCCGCAACCAACCTTCTGTGCTAGATCAACGGTAGTTTCAACAACCTGTCTGTAGTTTCGTTTGTCAAGTGCCATCCTTCTGACCCAAAAGCATTTGAAGAACTCAGGCAAAACATTTTCCTTCAGGTATGCAGCGGTAACACCTTCTGTACCGGCACATTGGGAAATAACCTTCAAAACGACCTTCTTCATCTCCTCGTCCGGGCTCTGAAATTCTCGGAGAAGAATCTCCATGACCTGGGCTGTGTAATAATTGGCATATTCCTCGTCCATAAGTGGGATGACATAACCGACCGCCTTTAAGAAACCAGTCAAGCCTTTGCCGCGCTGCTTCTTTGCCCCAGTCCAGAGGGGGTTCAAGATTGTATCAAACGATTCGATACCGTATGGGCTAGCTGCTTCTGCTAATGCCGCAATCGCAAGGGATGTCTGTGTTCTAACTTTTGCCTGTTCATCCTCAAGATTAGGTCCAATACACTCCACGAGACCTTTCAAATGGGGTAAGATGGCACAACCCATAAGGATAGGAATCTGTTGCACAATCTTAACACCAGTATGTCTCGCCTGCCATGACTTTTTGCTTCGACAGACCGCACGCAAGAACGGCAACAACGCAGGAATACCGAGAGCCGATGCTACCACAGCAAAAGCTCTGGCAGTTGTGTTTCGGACATATTCATCCACATGGTCAATATCTGGCCTCATCGTGGAAATCATGTGAGCCAGACCTGCTGCTTTGGATAAATTAGAGATGATCTCTCGTCCCTCCACCCGAGCGTAGTAATCTTGGTCAATGAGGAGCGGTTCGATGACGACAAGAATTTTGTGTACGTACGGCCGGACAAGGTCGTCGAGCTTGTACAGAATACGGTCAATGACCTTAACGAGAAGATGGCGTTCTTGATCCTCCAAGGTCTTCTCCATCAAAAGTGGGAGAATTTGATTGAATAAGGGCCCGGCACCAAATTGGCGAGCATTATCCGTTAGTTGACGAAGTGCAGTTTTCCTCATAGGTGGCGTTCCATTCTTCACCTTCAGTAGGAGCCGCATAATCTTCCTTTCCTTCAATTCCTCCACACTCATTGTGTTCTCATCTGATCCATCCACAAGCTTGCCAAAGTATGCCATATCTTCAGGCTTGAAGAACTGAAGATCTCCAACACCAGGGATATCCGTGGGTAGCTGTTTACCTAGGGCTCGGGCATTCTCAGGCTCTTGCATCATAAATCCACCATTCAAAGAAGCCATAGGAGCAGGAGTAGCCATTAGCTTCCGAGCAGGCGTCCTGATGGGTGCATAGCCTGGGGGTGGTTCAAGAATTTTGTATCCTTCCTTTGGGAGCATTTCGTCTAGCTCCTCATCTGAAAGTGGTGCATTTCTGTCGTGCTGTCCAAAGGTCATTGGTAAAGATGGTATTTGTGCTGATGCGGATGATGATGGGTGGATCGGGGTGACAAGGCCCTGTGCTCCAACTGGTGTAGCCGCAGTGAGAGCAGGTGCCATGTCCCATCGGCTTCTCCGGGGTGTGGCTTCTACTCCTGCACCAACAGCGCTTGGGGCAATCTGGTCCCATCGAGATTTCTTTTCTGTTGGCTTGGTGTCTTTTGCTGCTGATTCTTCGGTGGAGGCAACATCCCATCTTCGTTTACGAGCTCTAGGCGCTGCCCCGTCCTCTTGCCTTGCATCCCCGTCCTGTAGCGTGGCCTTGTGCTCCTCCCCCACATCTGCCTTGATACCATCTGCCTTTTGCTTCTCTTCAATCTTTCGTCGCACCCGTTCTTCCTCCCTTTCTAATTCCTTCTCCTTCATGATATCCCGGTAGCTCTTCCCTTCACCCTCCCCATCCCCCTTGAATGCATCCGCTCTAGTCGGTTCCAGAGCTCTTGCAAACTTTCGCTTCTGGTAGTCTGTTTCTCTGTCCGCGATTCTGGAGCCCTTCGCTCGGGCGGCCATAGGATCGTTATCATCTTCCACCGAGGCAAACTCATTCAAAATCTCCTTCGACGCGGTATACTGCCCAACCAATCTCCGCGATCCATCAGCATTGGGCATATCCTCGTCATCATCATTATCATCACCGTTAACGGTGATGGAGGTGTTATAACCTTCGAATTTGTTATCCGAGGATCTATCGAATAGGGCTGTGTCGAAACTCTCGGTCAATGACTGTTTTGTGGATGCATTTGCACGTTGATTAGCAGGATCGAATGTCTTGGACTTCTTTGCAGCATTGCGTTCTGCTTGAAGCTTCCGTATTTGCTCAAATTCCGCTATAATCCTGTCAGTTCTCCTGCGACGGGTAACCACGATGAGACGCGATTTGCAAGGGAAGTAGTACTCACAATCAGCCATGATTAAGTGTAGTAGTCCAAGAAAACTAAAAAGAGGTTAATGAGAGAGAGAACAATGAGGGCATACACATTCAAGGCGAACCGTGTCGAGCAGCTGCGCAGGGCTTCTTGACTCGGGGTTGCGATGATTGTGATAATTATGCTTGCTCAGGTCAAGGGAAATTTGATTCGAGATGGACGGTTGTGGCAATACATCACATCAGTGCTGACAAAGCTGTGGCTCAGTGTATGGCTTAGGAATCACGTGCCCTGACCTTGTTCCCTAATCAAGTAGTCAAGTCCTCGCCAGACTACAAGCCCTCTTGCATGCTTATAAATTAACTGGGATCTGGGTTTGGAGGTTAATATAAACCAGACTAGTTAATATATATACTTGGTATCACCTCTCGAGCTCTCATCCACATTCATGAGGGCCAACGGTCAGAACGCACCGGGTTTAGGTTAAGCAATCCTGCTACACTTGGCCAGAATCATTCCTTGAGACCTATTTAAGGACCAAAGCTCTTTGAATTCTGCAGCTGGATCGATATCTTGCGATCAACTTCATCAAGATAGTTTTATATCGATATTGAAATTCAAAATTGGCGAAGGATGTACTCCAATTTCCTCTCAAGGTCGATGTCCTTGTCGACTCCAAGACGTCAGCGTGCCCAAGGTGCCTCAACCAATCTCGACAACTTACCACTGGAGGGCCCTGCCTCGCCGAAATCACAAGCATTCGGTAAAGGTGTTGCATCAGCTGCAAAAAGTGGACTACAGCACCTCTTAAGACATCCTGGGAAGAACACCTTTAGTACCGGAAGGTACAAAATAAACCAGTCCAAACCCCAAAAGGAGTGCTAACATCCTGGTTCAAGACCAGACTTATCCTTATTGCCCTCCTCTGCCTTCAGCACCTATTCAAGCGAACCCCCGGTCTTGGCTTTGCCAGCTTCTGCGTTTACAAGGACTTCGCTACTTCCTGCGCTCCAACCAGAACCCCAGAAGGATGCTCCCAAGCGTCGTCACACATACAAACTGTTCCCAAGTAGTAGCCCTCCGCCTCAGATCATCTCTCCGGTTTATGGTGTGAACGTTCTGCATAGAAACATTGGATCCAAGGATTATCGAGTGGTGCTACCGCGCCTCAGGGACACTCAGAATTGCAGCATCTTTAACAGTACACCACCAATAGGCACTGAGCAAAATCCAAAGGTCGTCCGTATGAGGAGAGAAAACAGCATGGATGAGCATCCTCTCATAGTATCCGACATCGGAAGGCAAAGGAGTAAGGCAAAGGAAGAAGATAGATACCATCCGAAGAGCACAGGTTATATAGGAATGAGAGAACCTCAGCCACGTACGTTTCATAAAGAGAATATCGATTACGCGCCTCCTCCGAGGCCACATGGGAACATACAGGGTCTGAAGCTGGGACGCTGCCTCCGGATCAAACCTCAGTCCCTAAGAAATAGGCTCCCACCACCTCTAAAGACTGGTGAAAGCCAGAAGAATACTGATTCAAATATCACAGGAAGGTATTGCCAACCTCAAGGTCAATTATGCTTGAGGGACACACACTGAATTACACTGGGTGTACAGTAGAAGAAAGAAAGTCCCAAATAACTTCGACTTCTATAGAGCCAGAGTATCCCAGTCACCGCACCACTACACAGTTGACTTCTGAACCTAGAGGGTCGGATTTGTTAGGAACAAGGGGTGACTTACATTCATACAACCATTTTGCAAGATTGAAGGGGAGCATAGTGGTAGAGAGAGGCATTACCTCCAATCCGACGCAGAATTCTGTAGGGCTAGTCTACATTAAGGTATACGCATGTATATGTAGAATTTATATTACAGGAGGTAGCCTATACAAGAGCCGGCTTAACATGTATTGATACCCCAATGAACAAGGCTTCTGAGCTAAGCATACCGAGAGTTTGTGACAATTTTGTTTTTTATAAATAGAAGTTCATGGCTCTCATTTGATAACACCCATGCTGATTAGATATAGTCGCACCGAAAGGGAATATATAGCCGGCGAGAAAGTGCTACATCTCGGACACGGGGTGGAATCTCGAATGCAATACGAAGCAAAAAGGGTATGTAGGACACGGAAATCAAACATATCTAGAATACATTACCAGTCTTTAGCCTTCTCTAGAACCGACTTTACGGAACTAGACACATCTTGAAAACTTCCCCCAGTCACGTTTTCCCATACTCGATAAGCCAGGTCAGCTGCTCCTCGCACCTCTGCACCGCTTGCTCCGAGGTTCCTAGCACCGTACATGTGTCCCTTGAGTTGATTAGCTAAATCAAGTTCCTCAGGCCCAGCACCAAGTGCCAATGCCAAGCATGTAACAAAACAAACCAGCCCAGTTTCCCTTTCATTTAGAATCGATAGATCCGAGAGAAGGTCACCGTAGATTCTAGAAACAGCAAAATTGAAAAGATCGCCTGTAGACGAAATCGACATGCTATGCAGGATATTTGGAAGGTGTTTGGGGCTGTAGACTTTGGTCAAGAGGGCAAGACCGCGGGAATAGTTGTTGACCGGAACCTCGCCCCTATCCGTCCTAGATGGGCGGAGGAAAGGCCTCATAGGGGGCGCTCCACCAAGACGAGAGAACACTGTTGAGTATAGGATGGTCCTGGGTGTTGATGTGATAGAAAGCTGCTGTTGGCTTTTGTACAAAGATGAGAGGGCATTGATGGCCTGTAGATTAGTAATGTCATAGGTATTTTAGCTTAGCTTCTTGACAGGCCCCAAGGATTCTGAGAGGTGGTGGGCATGTGGGGTGGTGGGCATGTGGATGCCTGGGCCATGGGTTTGGTGGACGTACTCGAGGGTAACCCAAAAGGACGCTCATCTTCATCAACCCGTCCCGTAATCTCATTGCTACCTGCTCAAGGCGGACCACCTCTTGCTCCATCTCTAGAGATAGTTTCTGATCCCCTTGTGGTAACAGCTCGGGCTCTCCACCTTGCTGAACCTCTTGTTGATCTAGTGCAGCACCAGCAAGATGTCCCCAGAGCTGACCGACGAGGTGTTGCCTCCCCACAGCTGTCAACGTGATGGCCGTCAAGACATACCAGAGGTTCGGGTCCGGGAAGTCGTTGGACAGGCGGGTCAGATCTAGGTTTGAGGACACTGCAGCCGTGTGCAGTCCTCTTGTCGATTGCCCCCCGTTCAGCGCAATGCCAGGCCTTGAGTCCATACTACAGAACGAATCTGTGTTCGCAATCAGCTTCTGGGTCGGGCCGCAATAGTCCCGCTTTTTGTGGTGCAGGGGGCTCTTTGAATGGTATAGTCGTAAAGCTGGATTTTCTCTGGTTCCAATCAGGACTCCAAGGTCCTTTGCGGCACAGAATTGAGCGGCTGCAGGCGTGAATGGTGAAGAGACTCGGGCAATGCGCCGTATGGACTCGGAACATGGTCTGGTGCTTAACATGGCCGTTATGGAGAGTCATTAGCTGAGCAATGAGGCTTTCGTAGTCTGGTTGCGAGTCTTCGAATGCGTCGGCTATTGTTGACAAACCAAACTATGTTGACACCACGTCGTGCCTCGGAAGGACGGAAGCTCGGTACCCGGGAAACTAGACTCCTTGTCTGTACTGAGACACTTCCAGTGCTAATACTAATCCTACATCTTAGACAAGGATCGGCTCCTTCTGCAACATATGTATCATCAGAATCCAACGTATCGGTAGTATTTTTCATCTGCCATGGCCCAACTGTTATGTCTGGTAAGCCAGGAGATATAGAAATACCTGCCTGCTTTAAAGACTTAATATTACTGACCTTTTCTCTGTATGTAATCAAAGCGATGCTTGAAGTATGTAGTGGTATTAGCGCTAGAAATGTCTCTCAGTACAGACAAGGACTCTTAATTCCGGTAGTAAATGCTTGGCAGACACGCAGTATATAGACATTCCTCGAAACAAAGCTCCCTACTTATGAAATATGCATTAGGAGCCTCACTACAAGGGCCGGCATGAATATGAAAAAAACAGTATGCCACTCCCCATGCCTAGAGGATCCGCGAATGGATCCAGTCGAGCTATAGCTAATTATATATAATTCTACCCCAGCCTACTCGGACACCGTCATGCATACTCGCAGGCTTTTGCCGTAGCGGTTATCAGCATAGCTAATTGAAGGAAGGGCCCTGGCATTTGAGGTGTGGATTGGATCTTGGTATCAGTAAGTGGGTGTCAATATGAATCTGACGTACATGTCGATAGCCTTACATTGCATTGCTGCTGCGTTTAACATCCCTGCTCAGGGCTGGGGACAATAGCATTGTGAGAAAACCTCACAAACTATCTGAGGAATTACGTGTTGTGAGAGGGTTAATATTTGGGAAGGCACACGAAGGCTACCTCCTAATCCAGGCGTAAAAGTAGGAGACCCTAAACCCCTGATGGCCAGTCGAAAAAGTATTGGAGAAGGGAGCCGAGGGCATTGTAGGTGAAATCGGAAAGTAGTACCAGTATGCCCCGCAAACGCCATTTCCTAGTTGAGATGTATAATTCTAGGACAATAGTCTTCGCCCAAAGCACACTTTTCTAAGAATTATTAAAATCCACTACAACCATAATCCTCAAGCCATTTTAGGGTTAGAATAAAGCTATCTAAAGCTCCCAATGCTTATAATATAATAGACTATGCACAAGTAATGTTTATTATTAAAACCTAGTAGCCGTATGCACATCCGTAGCGGACGTATGACGAGCCAGCCGGAATATACACGAGCAAGGCTACGTGTAGAAGGCCCAAAAACTGACTAATGCTTAGATAACATGATGTTACATGTACAGCAAATAGAATAGAATAGAACCTAACTGCATAATCCCATACTCAACTCCTACTACCCCAGGAAAAAAAAAAAGATCTTTATATTAAACAACAAAAAGAGTTCACCCATAGCTCATCCGAGTCCCACCGAGCTATTCTCTCCTCCCCCCGCTAGGTTATCAGATCGAGGACCGCGGTGGACCCACCTTATGTGAGCTCGAAACTAGGACTCAAACACTCCTGAACCTTTTCGTGAAGATCATCAAGGGAGTACACTTTTGAATCTCCCTTTCCCTTACGCTAAAGAGGCTAGGTATGCGTTGAGGGGAGATTAATGGGTGGGCTTATGAAGAGATAGGATAGGGAAGCTGTGGGCTGCAGCACATCCGAACTACCAAAGTCTCGTGCCCAGCATCTTATCTACCTGCCCTCAAGTCCCCCAACGGGACATGAGCTACTTCAATCAGTTTATTTTATCCACTCTAAGTAGCATTTGAAACACCGAATACCGGCTCCCGGCCAGCATCTATTTCATTGCTCAGGTTACCCTGAACTTCTGCTTTCTACTGACCCTCGCCCTTGGCAGTGGCACATGTCAAAAAATATGGGAAGTTCTTCACTTTATGGCTATGGATGAAAATTACAATTGATTATCATCTACATTATGACCCTTTCCACGTGTCTTCGGTCGCCGAATACATATATATTTTGTACTGCATATTGTGTCCCGGTCATTTTCTAATATTATATTAGCATTCCGCTTCATTGAATAATTCACATCAAGAATACCTACTAGATGTTCTGCCCAAGCAATGTCTTTTTGTGTATGTAGGTAGGATATTTAAACTTCTTCGGCGCTGGAGGATTTACCTCTATTTATATCTTTGCCTTGTTACTCTCCTTTTATCTGCTATCTTCAATTAATTATTATAATGCCCTACTAAGTTGTTCGACTCCACCCTTTATTTTCCGTGCCCATTTAATCACCATATGATTAACTAGCCCGGAACATCTACATACTCAGCCCTGTTATGGTGATAGTGCTATGAGCCCTATGGCATCTACAGCATTACCACTCTTCTAATGTATAGAAATGTGCAGCTAAGTAAGTAGTGATGTGGGGTGCATGTCAAAACCTCTGTACATGGGTTGAAGAGGTTTAAGAATCATATCCAGTACCCCCGAATATGTGTATATACTCCCATACGAGGAGAGAAATGGCCAGTTAAAATAAGTCAATTCTGCGCTAACTTTCATTCCGCAATTACAAATCAGCATATTTACTCTTTACTCTGTCGATTTGCATGTCATCAATCTCGTCAACATATAATAAACCAAATTTGACCCCAATGGCCCATATGATAGATCTCCCAAACCTCCAAGCCAGCCTACCAAACCTCACCACGCTCGTATAATTATATAGAGCTAGAGCTATAGTCCCAACGGTTGTCACGGCTGTGGCGCCTGCTATTGTGGAGTTAGCTCCCAATGAGATCTAAGTTTGCGAAACCAACACCCGCTCACCTGAAAATGCCCCTACAGCGATGACGGTAAGGAGGGTAAAACCCGTAGCAACTGCCCCTGCGGCAGTGGCTCCGATACCGATCAGGAGGCCAAAACCCGCAACAACTGGGACGAGTGCCCCTGCGGCGGCGACTCCGATACCAATAAGGAGACTGAAACCTGCAGCAACTACCCCTACGGCAGTGACTCCGATACCGATAAGGAGAGCAACAACTGGGGCGAATGCCCCTGCGGCGACAGCCAGACTACCTGCGGCGGTGGCTCCGATACCGATAAGGAGACCAAAGCCCGCAATGAGTGGGGCAAAAATAATGCATATTGGCATCGTTGAGGCGCTATATGGAATTGAATTCTACATCTATTAGCACTTTGTCTCCATATCTGCGGACCGGAGGATAGTTATATCATACACTCCTAGGGGGGAAACGTGTCTCTGGTGCAGACTAAGTAAGAGTTATAACTAATACTCCACTGATCAAGAAGTGATTATGTTGGCAATGGATCGAATTGGTGAGGATATGATCTTTTAGTGTCTCTTCATTAAGAGAATTGTGTTAAAGAGTGTTTAAGATTTCAAGTTTAACAAATGCGGGAATAAACACTGGTGGCCTGACCATAGTACTAACCATAACAGTCCTGCAGATCCACGCAGTCTGGTAAGTGGTCAGTAAGCATATGCATGCCCCAGGACGTTTCTGAAGAGACTCTTAAAACCCAATCCATATGCTTGGTTGCTTCTTGAGGATTGTAACTCATCATGGTCTCCCTTATTAGGGCCCCATATGAGGAATGAGTCTTCAAAAAACAATTTTTAAAAATTTCTGAGGATTGATGCGCTCTCATTGACTGAGGTGTGCTCCTATTGGTGTAATTTTCCAGTTTTGTCACCACCTCCTCTAGTCACCAGGATTACAGGATTACAGAGAAGGGGGAGCGGGGGGGTATCATAAGTGCAAACAGACTACATACAGACAAGTACCGGTAGCCGGCCACGATCGTCGAAGTGCCATTCAGAAAGTGTCCGTGATGCATAAATGCAAGACAAGTGCGTCTATTCTACATATGGCTGTCCAACCAGACTTGCCGACGATCTTAGCCATATGAAAAATGGCCACTCTTGACCTGCATGCAACCTGCACCCTCGTATATGCATCACGGATTCTGAATGGCACTGTACATACACTTTTTGGCCTAGTACTGATCTTTTGATCCATGTCAACCACAACGCATATATCAGGATGCTGCACTGGCAAGACTTCCTATACAGACCGGATAAATTATATTCTTATACTATTGAGTATGCTCTACAATATATGCCTACTGGCTAGCAGAAGAGCTCATGTGAAATCACCCTATGCACCAATCCACCTCGAAAAACATGGAATACCCCTTACCCCACATCGAAAACCTCAGAAAATCCTAATCCAGCCACCTAGGCCTTGGGGGTAGGTATGAGGGGTATGGAGGATGCAGATAAAGGGTGCGGTGGGTGCGGTGGATACAAAGGGTGCAAAGGGTTCGGAGGGTGCAGAGTGCTCGGAGGGTGTGTGTAGTGCGAGTATAGAGCCTGCGGAAGGATTAGAGCCTGTGGAGGATCAGAATGTTGAAGAATTACCTTAAATAGTTCAAAATCCCCAAATAGCCGAATTATGCAATGTAGTTGCCTGCAAATGATAGCTTCTTATACTGCTCTATTCCTGAATACTGTATCCTAACGTAATTACGAATGGTAAATGAAGGCCCTGCCACTGTGTAGGCTTGTTAGTTCATGATATCTGTAGGTGGGGGTAGGGGGTATTCCATGTTTTCGAGGTGGATTGGTGCATAGGGTGATTTCACATGAGCTCTTCTGCTAGCCAGTAGGCTATTGTAGAGCATACTCAATAGTATAAGAATACAATTTATCCGGTCTGTATAGAAAGTCTTGCCAGTGCAGCATCCTGATATATGCATCAGTAATAGGCCAAACAGTGTAGCTGTATGTGCGTAAACGCAACGTGTGTATATATTCTGGGCAATTAATATAATTACTTAATTTGGTAATGTCAATCGAACAAAACACTCCGCTACACTCAAAATTCCCTACGAAATGATTTTTGACCGACATTATCCACATCACGTACCCTTCTTTTTAGTCAGAGGGAGACGGCAAACATAGAATAAGAGGAGAATTCCAGGAAAATTACCTCAGGTCCTTCGAGTGAAGAACATGCTGATGACGGTAACAATTGATCATCTTCATCTCTTATGAGGTATGGAATGGAGAGGAGGATTCTGAGTTCATTGCTATTGTAGAAACTTACAACGTTTCCTATGCAATAGGCATTTTAAATTAATTTCTTATCCACAGGGGAGTTGAATCCACCGAGGTTTTTATACATTGGGGGGCTTATGGCTTGGCAATCAGGTCCGGCCAACCTTGTGTTGAATATTATCTTTTGTCTACATCTTATGGCACGATTTCTTTTTACATTAGGAAAACCCCACTGTTTCCTACATATTGGATTGCTTTCTTGTATGGGGATTTCTATGGTACCTTCAATTCCACAATTTTAAACCAAATTGAGGTAGGTTCTAGACTTATTCAATAGTTGGATACTGTTTTACAGTATTGTAGGCAGGCGGATCAGGACCAAATGGCAAAAGCTTTAAGGGATGTTGTATTTTTGAAGTTGTGATATTTTTCTTCCTTTTTTTTTTTAATACTCTGATACTCATATGCGGCCCCGATAGCATGATGAGCCAGCCGGAAACCCGACTGGAGGGTAGGAAAGAGAACAAAAACCACAGCCTGAACTCCATCAATTGTTAACCAAATCTGGCATATTTAACCTTTATCCAACTAAAGACCTCTCACCAGCTACCGACATTATGGGCCTGGAGAATGACATTCCAGATACTCCGACTACTAGGCAAACCACAATTACATTAGCCAATGTTGCTCGCCAGGCATCTACAACTACTCGTGTTTCTGCCGATGCTGTAAGAATGATTAATTTATTGAATGCGAAAGCGTCAACGGATCATGTCAATGGTAACCTCTTAGTTCTAGCTGAATGAACACAAATTGGACTGTTAGAGGAGAAATTGACTTGGAAATATATCGATCTATTGCAGAGCTCCATCTAGGTATACTCTTATTAATTCTTTTTTATATTTTGTACATCAGTACTCGTAAAGCTTTATCAATTCAAGTACGTTATACACCAAATCGAGGAATTATTTAAATTGCCCGTGAGCGGCCCAGAACATATCTATACTCCCATACGAGGAGAGAAATAGCCAGTTAAAATAAGTCAATTCTGCGCTAACTTTCATTCCACAATTACAAATCAGCATATTTACTCTTTACTCTGTCGATTTGCATGTCATCAATCTCGTCAACATATAATAAACCCAATCTGACCCCAATGACCCATATGATAGAACTCCCAAACCTCCAAGCCAGCCTACCAAACCTCACCACGCTCGTAAATTTATATAGAGCTAGAGCTATGGTTCCAACGGTCGTCACGGCTGTGGCTCCGGTACCGATAAGGAGACTGAAACCCGCAGTAACTACCCCTACGGCAGTGGCTCCGATACTGATAAGGAGGCCAAAACCTGCAACAACTGGGGCGACAGCCAGACTACCTGCGGCGGCGACTCCGATACCGATAAGGAGACTGAAACCCGCAGCAACTACCCCTACGGCAGTGACTCCGATACCGATAAGGAGAGCAACAACTGGGGCGAATGCCGTGCCAACCAGACTAGCGAATGCCCCTGCGGCGACAGCCAGAATACCTGAGGCGGCGGTGGCTCCGATACCGATAAGGAGACCAAAGCCCGCAATGAGTGGGGCAAAAATAATGCATATTGGCATCGTTGAGGCGCTATATGGAATTGAATTCTACATCTATTAGCACTCTGTCTCCATATCTGCGGACCGAGGATAGTTATATCATACACTCCTAGGGGGAAATGTGTCTCTGGTGTAGATTAAGTAAGGGTTATAACTAATACTCCACTGATCAAGAAGTGATTATGTTGGCAATGGATCGAATTGGTCAGGATATGATCCTTTAGTGTCTCTTCATTAAGAGAATTGTGTTAAAGAGTGGGGATGCTTAAGATTTCAAGTTTAACAAATGCGGGAATAAAACACTGGTGGCCTGACCATAGTACTAACCATTATTAATAGTCCTGCAGATCCACGCAGTATGGTTGTACGTGGTCAGTCAGCATATGCATGCCCCAGGACGTTTCTGAAGAGACTCTTAAAACCCAATCCATATGCTTGGTTGCTTCTTGAGGATTGTGGCTCATCATGGTTTCCCTTATTAGGGCCCCATATGAGGAATGAGTCTTCAAAAAACAATTTTTAAAAATTTCTGAGGATTGATGCGCTCTCATTGACTGAGATGTGCTCCTATTGGTGTAATTTTCCAGTTTTGTCACCACCTCCTCTAGTCACCAGGATTACAGAGAAGGGGGAGCGGGGGCATCATAAGTGCAAACAGACTACAGACATGTAGCCGGCCACGATCGTTGACCGTCAAAGGGTTGGAGGAGGGTCGTGCCAACCAGCTATGCATGTCGAAGGTCGAAGGTAGTCTGGTTGGCACGCCTAAGGATGGTTATTCACGTTCCTAATCGGGAACTTCACTACCGATTATGGAAGCCACTAGTCTCGGCACAGTTAGTGGACTGCCCACCATAGTAATCTCGTGATTTATATCCCCCAATTCAGCCTTATGTCTGCAAATTACGAAATACGAACAAACGAACAAGGCAATATATATACGCCACATAGGAACAATACAATCACTTTATGAAATGCCACCAATATTCAAAAGTTGAAAAAATAAACGTAATTTCACTTGTCCCCCCTCCATACATTTACCTAGCCATTCGAATCTCATCTGCAGATTCCACTCTCACCATCGCAGGCACTACCTCAGCCCCAGGCTTACATCTCTCCTCAACCGGTAATTTCATTTTCATCACCTCCTCCTTCTCCTCCTCACCCAGCAAGCCCCTATCCAAAATCACCTGTACCTCCAC
>Ga0307511_10001095_pt1 | contig 28801 bp, 22 predicted proteins | sample 13_EM_MG_FD_200266 | JGI IMG/M metagenome (GOLD analysis project Ga0307511, IMG submission 200266) | Populus trichocarpa ectomycorrhiza microbial communities from riparian zone in the Pacific Northwest, United States - 13_EM | ecosystem: Host-associated > Plants > Roots > Unclassified | place...
TCTAACTACATGACGGGCTGCGTTGTTACCGTTGATGGCGGTCTTGCGCTGCCCGTGATCTAGTGCGAGCGCACGCCTTCGGTCAGGTATCAATCGCGAGTTTGCGCATGATCTGCGCGCGCAGCTCATTTTTCTTGACTTTGAGTGATGGCGTGCGCGGAAAGCTCTCGCACCGCTGTACCACTTCCGGCCATAAATACTTGGCGAGCTCTACGGACGCCAGGAAGTGGGTAATCTCCTGCAGCGACAGGTCCTGGGAGTCGCGTGTGATCACGCACGCGCACGGACGCTCCCCGAAACGTGGATCCGGCAACGCGATAACCGCCACGTCCGCGATACGGGGATGTGTTCTGAGCACCGTCTCGATGTCACTGGGCGTGATCGTGATGCCGCCGCGTCGGATGATATCCTTGCTTCGGCTGACGAAAGTCATATACCCGTCTGGATCGAAGAAGCCGACATCGCCGGTCCGGAAGTACCCGCCGCTGGAGATCGAATCGCGGGTCAACTGCTCCGCACCGTAGTAACCCAGGAATCGATTCGGGCCCCGGACCAGGATGTTGCCCGGCTTGCCGGCCGGCAACGGATTATCCTCATCGTCGCAGATCAATACTTCCGCGCCCGGCAGACACCTGCCTTCAGTCGTGCGCAGCCGGTCCCAGTTCTGGTCCATCGAGCCGGTGACGTGGCCGGGCGACTCCGACATGCCGTACATTGGAAAGGGGCTGGCGCACAGTCGCTTCCTGGCATCGAGCCGATGCGCTTCGCTCACACCGGCCACGACACCCCGGTACAAACTCGAACAGTCCGTCGAATCGAGCAGTGGCGAGTTGAGGATGTCAATCGCGTGCGTCGGCATCAGGAGAAAGTGCGTGACCTTGCAGCTCTCGATGAGGTGCAGGGTCTGATCAACCTCCCAGGTGCGCATCAGGATGGTCCGGCAACCGGCCAGGAAAGTCAGGTAAACACCCAGAATCGAGCTGCCTACGAAGCCGAACGCACATACGACCAGGCTCGTATCGGCGCGCCCGATGCTCTGCATTGCGCAATAGGCCTCAACGGCGTAACGCAGGGTATTCGCGGAGTGGATGACTCCCTTCGGCGTGCCCGTGGTGCCCGAAGAGAAAGTCAACAGATTCGGCGCGTCGGGCGACCCGGGGGCCCGCTGTGCAAGCAGCGTCCCGCCGCGACCGACAAACTCTGACCAGTGCATTGCACCTGTAACGTCGCCGCTGGAATCAGTTGTGACAACGGTCGCAACACCGTGGGCCGTGGCAGCAGTCGTTGCACGCCCGATCTCGGCATCCTCTCCCAAGGTCACTATCGCCCGAGCCTGCGTAGTTTGGATTATTTCGCCGATCTGACGCGCCGAGAACATGGCAGGCAGGATCGCGACCACCAGGTTCGCGAACGAGCAGCCGAGTACGGCGATGACAGACTCGATGCAGTGACGCCCATGAACGATCACTACATCGCCTTGCCGGGAGCCGCTCGCCAGCGCCGCCGCGCCGAAGCTCTGCGACTTGGCGAGCAGTTCAGCGAAACTGACCCGATGCTGCCCTTCCTGGAAGGCGGTAGCGCCCGGATCCAGCGCCGCCACTTTGCAGAAAGAGGTCCACAGATCCTCTGAGCGCCAGTAGCCGGCAGCGTAATACTGTTTCGCCAGGCTGGCGTCCAGCGCAGACTCAGATTCACTTCGCATCGCCACTGCCATCCCCCAGCTGCTCAGCGGCGCAGCAAACCCTCGAGAAAAACCTTGCACAGAGCCTGGGCAGTCGCCTCCACGGTGCGTTGTCGTTCTCGTGGCCACCACTTGTACGCAAAGTTGCACATGCCGAGGAATCCGAGCGCGGTCAGACGCGGCTCGCACTTGCCGAACAGACCGGATTTCACCCCGGCCGCGATGAGGCCCGACACCGTCTCCAGATATTCGTTGCGCTGCCTGCGCATCTCGCCCTTCTGCGAATCGTTCAGTTCGTCGTGATGCTCGAAAAAGGCACGGGTGTATCCAGGGTGCTCGTCAATCTGGCGGAAAATATCGGTGCATACACCCAGCAGCTGAGCATCGAGAGGCAGCTTCTGCACGACCCGGGCGGCATGCCGCTCACGCAGATCCACGATCAGACTCTCGTGTACGGCGTACAGGATGTCCGTCTTGCTCTTGAAGTAATAATAGAGCGTCGGCTTACCGAGTTTGACCGCGTCGGCCACCATCTGCATGGAAGCCCCGTGATAGCCGACCTTCTCAAACAACTCGGCGCTCGCCTGGATGATCTGATCCCGGCGATCCCCAAAGACTTGCGAGCGTTTCAGCGCCATATCGTCCCTACCCCCGGGGCGGTCAATGCATATCGACCGACCGAGCGGCCGGAAGAGCCTTGCGGGAGTATAGCCGTGCGGGACTCAGGCTCAACCAATCGCCCGCCCGCCATCCACGAGAAATGTCTGTCCCGTTATGTAGCTGCCGGCGCCCGAGGCCAATGTGGCCAGGACGCCAGCCAGCTCGCTGGGCCAACCCAGGCGGTTCATGAGAATACTGTTCACGAGCCCTGCTTGAATCGGCTCCTGCAGAGTATCGGTCATGCCGCCGTGCAATGAGCCGGGGGCGATCGCATTCACACGGATGTGGTGCTGTGCCCATTGCGCGGCCAGATCGCGCGTCAAGTGGACAACGGCAGCCTTTGAGGTCGTGTAAGGCACGACCTGTCCTGCTTCCGGACGGTAGGACAGATAGGCGCCCACCGATGCGACATTGATGATGCTGCCGCGTGTTCCTGTGGCGATCATCCGCCTGGCTGCCTCCCGGCTGCAGAGGAAGGTTCCGGTCACGTTCACGTCCATCACCTTCTGCCAACCGGATAGGGGAATCTCCTCGGGCAATCCCCACCATGACGTGCCCGCGCTGTTGACGAGCACATCGATCCGGCCGAACCGCTCCCAGACTCGCTCTATCAAACCGGTGACTTCCGCCTCGCGGGACACATCACAACGGAACGCTGCCGACTCGCTGCCGAACCGCGCCTGCAGCTGCTGAGCCATTGCCTCACACAGTTGTTGCTTGCGCGCTGCCAACGCCACCTTAGCGCCGAGGTCTGCGAGCGTACTGGCCATGGCTTGCGCAATCGCGCCGTGCCCTCCAGTCAGCAACGCAACCTTGCCGTCCATCCGAAAGAGATCTGCAACGAAACCGCGCTTGAACTCGATGTCCTCGGCGGCGGCGTGCGGTGTGTTTGTTGCCGTCATAGTCGCACCCGCGCTACGAGTATTTCTTGAATTCGAGTCTCGCGATCGCCCTGTTGTGCACCTCGTCGGGCCCGTCGGCCAGCCGCAGCATCCGCATGTTTGCATAGGCTTCCGCCAGCCCAAAGTCTGCGCTGACGCCGCCACCCCCATGCGCCTGTATGGCATCGTCGATGATCCGCAACGCCATCCGCGGCCCCGTCACTTTGATCATCGCAATCTCCGCCTGCGCCACCTTGTTGCCGACCGTATCCATCATGTAAGCGGCCTTCAGGCACAACAGCCGGGCCATTTCGATATCGCTGCGGGCAGTTGCAACCCGCTCCTCCCACAGTGAGTAATCGGCAATGCGCTTACCGAATGCTACGCGGCTGAGGAGTCTGCGGCACATGGCCTCCAGGGCAACCTCTGCTTGCCCTATCACGCGCATTGCGTGATGTATGCGGCCTGGCCCGAGCCGGCCCTGGGCGATCTCGAACCCACAACCCTCCCCCTTGAGGATGTTGCTCGCGGGTACCCGGACGTCCTCAAACAGGATCTCGGCGTGTCCGCCGTGCCCAGGGTGCCCATAGCCAAACACCGAAAGCGGCCGTATGAGCTTCACCCCCGGGGTATCGCGCGGCACGAGAATCATGGACTGCTGCCGGAAACGCTCGGCGTCGCGATTCGTCTTTCCCATGACGATCAGCAGCTCGCACCGCGGATGATAGGCGGCCGATGACCACCACTTGCGGCCATTGATGACATACTCGTTGCCGTCCCGCCGTATGTCCGTCTCAATGTTGGCCGCATCCGAGGAAGCGACCTGCGGCTCCGTCATGCAATAGGCAGAGCGGATTTCGCCGTTCATCAGGCCGGTGAGCCAGCGATCCTTCTGTTGCCGGGTTGCGTAGCGCTGCAGCACCTCCATGTTGCCGGTATCGGGCGCCGAGCAGTTGAACGCCTCCGGGGCCCACACGACACGACCCATGATCTCAGCCAACGGAGCGTACTCCAGGTTGGTGAGGCCAGGCCCGTCGAACACGAATGTCTCATCGACGTGCTCGGCGCCGTGCCATGGAGGCATGAACAGGTTCCACAACCCCTGCCCGCGCGCCTTCGCCTTCAGGTCTTCGATTATCTGCGGCACCGGCCACTGCGCGCTGGCCTCCTGCTCCTTGTAAACCGCCTGGTTCGGCAGGACATACTGCTCCATGAACCGCTGCAGTTTCGCCATCAGCTCGCAGGTCCTGGGAGAGTGCTCGAAGTTCATGTGTCAGCCCTTTTGCACTTTTCTCATCCGACCAGTCGGTCTATAATTTATCCCGCGCCCGGGAAAGTCAAGCGAGGGTACCGATCGTGTCCACCGATGAGCTGAGTAATTCGTTGCCACTGGAGCCTCTGAATACGTACCTGGAGGCTCATTTACCGCAATTCAGCGGTTTGCGCCAAGTCACGAAGTTCTCCGACGGACAGAGCAACCCAACATATCTGCTCGAGGCGCAATCCGGCCGCTACGTGCTGCGTCGCAAACCGCATGGGGCTCTCCTGGCATCAGCGCATGCCGTCGATCGCGAATATCGCGTTATCCGCGCACTTGCGGATACCGATGTTCCCGTACCTGAGGCGCTGCTCCTTTGCACGGACGACTCAGTGATTGGCAGCATGTTTTATGTGATGGCGTTTGTCGACGGCAGGACGCTCTGGAACCACGCGCTTCCCGGGTTCTCGATTCCCGCCAGACGGCAAATCTACGACGAGCTCAATCGGGTCCTGGTCGCGCTGCATGCGGTGGACATCACAGCGGTTGGACTGGCGGACTATGGTCGGCCTGGCAACTATTACGAACGCCAGATAAGCCGCTGGAGCCGCCAATATCGTGCATCGGAAACGGGCCGCTCGGATTCGATGGAAAAGCTGATCGCGTGGCTGGAACTCAATGTTCCCGCTGATGACGGACGCCGCTGTCTCGTTCATGGCGACTACCGGCTGGACAATATGATGTTTGACCGCCACGAAAGCCGGGCGATCGCCGTTCTCGACTGGGAGCTCTCGACCCTCGGCCATCCGCTTGCGGATCTTGCGTACCAATGCGCGCAATGGCGCTTTGCGCACGATGCGGATTTGCTGCCGGGCATCGGAGGCCTGGATCGCAGTGCCCTGGGAATCCCCACTGAGGAGGAATATGTGGGGACATACTGCGAGCGTCTCGGAATTGAGTCCACAACGCACTGGAACTTCTACCTCGCTGTCAGCTATTTCCGTCTGGCCGCGATCTGCCAGGGCGTCTATAAGCGTGGATTGGACGGCAATGCGTCCAGCGAGCGTGCCACTCAGTTCGGCCGGCTTGCGGAAAACATCGCCCGCACCGCCTGCGAATTGCTGGACTGATTACGGGCGGCCCATCAGGCGGGCGCCATTCCCCAGACCCTGGATCATGATCGACCAGGTTTTCAACACACCATCACGTACACGTTCTTCCCGGCCTTCCTCCGTGGTGATCAGAGCGCGATAATCGAGGCGGCAGCTTGCCGTGTCGATCTCCGTCAGGCGCCCTATCGCAACGTATGCTGTTATCCCAGGCGGTCGCTGGCCGACGATGGAAAGCACGATCGTGCGACTTGCCTGGTCGAGCAAGTCCAAGCGTTCACTGACTGGACGCGGAATTCCCTTGTTGTAGACATGTCGGATCATCCCAACGCCCTGCCCTTCGGTCTGGACGTGGTCGATCTGGAGCGGGCCGGTCGTGGGCCACCATTCCTGGATCGCGCCGAAATCGGCCAACAGACGCCAGACGGGCTCTGCAGGCACCGCGAGCACATAGCTTGAAGTTATTTCAGGCACAGGGCATCCCGACTGTCGTTCAGAAGCGACCCTCGACCTGCAGCAGAACCACGCGCGGCTCGCCGGCAACCGTGTACACCTCGCCGGCGCCACCGGGCTTGTCCACGCCCAGCGTCCCGTACCGCCGGTTGCTCAAGTTGCGGCCGATTACAGCCACCGACCACTTGTCGTCCTCGGTGCCAAGGCGGGCCCCGGCATTCACCGTCGTGAATCCGGCCTGATAGGAAAGCGGATTGAGGTTGAGGCCCGTGTAATAACTCGATGTATAACGAAGATCGGCATTCACGGTTGCACGCAGTTTGCCCGCCACTGGGAATTCGTACACCGGACCAACAGTCGCGAGCCACTTCGGCGCCCGGTACAGGGGCTTGCCGGACAGGTCCTGTACCTTGGCCGTTGACCCCGGCGCGGCCGCGCAGCCCTGGGCCGCAGTCTGCCCAGTGTAGCATTGCGCACTGTTGAACTGCTCGAAATAGGCCTCGTTGTAGCTTGCTGTGCCACGCAGGGTGAGGCCGGCAACCGGCCGGTACGCGCCTTCGAGCTCGACCCCCTTCGTGATCGTGCTGGCCGCGTTCTGAGTGACAAAGGTGACGGATGTGGCGCTCAGGGCGATCAACGAAGTCAGCGGCAACCCCTCGTACTTGTACCGAAAGGCGGTAACAGACCCGGATAGTGTGTGATCGAGCAATGACGCCTTGGCGCCGACTTCAAATCCCTTGGCCTTTTCGGCGTTGAAGGACAGGGTTTGCAGCGTCGAAATCGACGAGAGCGTGCCGGGATTGGAAAAGCCGCCCGACAGATAGCCGGTCTTGTAGGCGCCATACACCATAACCTGTTGGGTCGGATGCCAGGTCAGGGTACCTTCCGGCGAAAAATTATTCTCGGTCTTGTCGCCGGCGATGACTTTGCCCGGGGCCAGATATCCGGCCACGCCGACCCCGTTCGGGTTGAGGTACTTGTTGAAGGAGTAGAGCGACTTGCTTTCGCGCGTGGAGCGGCCACCGCCGGTCAGCTCCCAATTCGGGGCAAACTTCACGATCAACTGCGCAAACACAGAATTGGCATGGCTCTTGTTGTGCTGCTCGTTGTCATACAAGTCATACCGGCCGGTGGCCGGATCCAGCAGATTGGGCCCATTCGCGCCACCCACGAACAGCGTGCGATCGTTGTACTCATAGTGGCCGCCGGCAGCGACATTGAACATGCTGTCGAAAGTCGAGACGGCACGCAGTTCCTGATAGTAGCTGGCGTTCTTCTCGTCGCTGTACGACCAGAAGTACGAATAGGACGTTGCGTCGGCATTGCCCTGGCTCACATAGTTATAGTCGTAGTAGCCGGTCACCGACGTCAGGGTGCCAAACCCCAGGTTGTAGTTCATCGTCAGGGTCGGCATGACGGAATCGTTCTTCGTGAAAGGCCGCCCGTCGTCGTACTTCTTGACCTCCGGCCAGGAGTTGATGATGGTGGGCGACAGCCAGCCTTGCGACGACCGGTCATTGAGCCTGCAATCGCCGTTCGGATCGGCGATGCCGCCGACCGTAATCGGTTGACTGCGGCCCGCCGGGCAGGCCATGACTTCATCGAAACTCTGCAGACTCTGGCCGCGATAGCGGCTGAGCAGAACCTTCAGGTCGGCGTCGAAACGGGCGCTGGTGTCGTACTTCAAGGTCAGGCGCAATGCCTGTTTTTCCTCGGCGCCCAACTTCGACTGTGCCGGTGGGACGAAGGTGCTGCCGGATGCGGCGGTTCGTATCAGATCGGGGACGCCGTTGTCCTGGTTACGGATGTAACCGTCACTTTTACTGGCCAGCCCCGCCAGGCGGAAACCCAGGCCGCTCGTAATGGGGCCGGAGATTGCAGCCTCCACCGAGCGATCTTTGTTGGTGGTGACTTCGTAGCCGACACGGGCGTACCCCGTCAATGTGTCGGTCGGATCGGCGGACTTGACCGAGACCACGCCGCCCGGCGAGTTCTTGCCGAAGAAGAGCGCCTGCGGCCCCTTCAGCACCTCGATGCCCTGCACATCGAACAGAGCGTCGTTGAGGATACGGCCGCGGCTCATCGCCATACCGTCGAACACCAGCAACACCGACTGCTCCACGCCCGCGTCCAGGCTGGATGAGCTCACTCCGCGCATGGAGATCGAGGTTCCCGAGCCCGTAAAACCGCGATCCAGCGAAATTTGCGGGGCGACGATCTTGATGTTTGCCACGGAAGTCAGGTCGTATTGGCGGATTTCTTCCGTGCTCACGGCAGTTACGGCCACGGGCACGTCCAACAACCGCTCCGATCGACGGCGAGCACTGACGACGATTTCCTGTAGCGCGCCCGAGTCTGCAGCCGGCGCCGTTGAATCCGCATCAGCCGCAACTTCAGCCGCGGCCAGACGCGACATGAGCACTGTGGTTGCGGCAAGCAACGGCGCAACACACAACATTGCCGGCTTCGATCTATTGGTCATGACCCCCCCGAGCAACACGACTTCTGATCCGACCGGTCGGTCGGTCTATTTGGGGGAGCTTAGGCGCTGGCCGCTGGACTGTCAACGGCGCGTGTTTTACAGCGATCCGAACCCAGCGGTAGCGGCCGCCTGCAGCCCGAAGGCCAGTGCCAGGGCCAAACCTCCGGCATATCCAGTCCCGTAAACGCCGTCGACGTCGGCACCCGCCGCGAAGAGACCGGGCACAGGTATACCGTCCGTGTTCAGCACTCGCGCGCCTGCATCCACATGTACTCCACCATGAGTGTGAGTAATCGCGGGCCTCACGACCAACGCGTAGAACGGTGGTCTATCGAGAGCTCCGAAGTTATCCGCCCGGGGAGGCTGCAGCGTTTCCCAGGCGGCACGGCACTGATCGTTATACTGCGTAATGGAACGACGCAGTTGCACACCATCAAAGCCCTGAGCGATCGCGAAATTACCCACCTCTTCCAACGTACCGGCAACGACGCCTTGGCCGCCATGCTCGAGGGCCAACTTCATCTTGTCGATCACCTCAGTCCCCTTGACGACCGCTGTCGTCGCGAACTCCTGATGAATGCGCGAATCCCAGAAGCACATCACACGGGCATTTGTCTGTGCCACGGCCAGATTTGTGTTGGTATGATCCCCGAGCGACTCGTCACAGAAGCGCCGCCCGGCTTCGTTGAGCAGGAGCGCCTTGTCGCTGTGATATTGGGTCAGCGTCGTAAACAGTCGCGGATCGCCCCACTCAGGAGATTCACTCACGAGGTGACCATAGAAGCCGGCTGTGGTGGGCCGCACCGCAGCGCCAACGGCGCCGGCCAATCGCATGCCGTCGCCGCGGCTCATTGGATTCGTCCGCAGCAGCAATTTATCGCGCGCATTGGCGTGGATGTACTGCCCGCGCATCTGCGCTGAGTTCTGATAACCGCCGGTTGCCAGTATGGTCGCGGTCGCGTGTACGTCGATCACGCCATCGGCATGGACGATCCTCACTCCCGTGACCGCACCAGTGTCGCTCCTCAGGAGCTCCTGGCTTTCGGTGTCCAACGCAACGTGTCCGCCGTGCTGTTCCACGAGATTGCTGCAACCACGAAGATGATCGAGAATGTCTATCTGGTAGCCCCGACCATGGAGCACCGGCACTGAGGAAGACATCGCAACTGCGCGACGCCTCAGCCAGGCAAGTCCCACGGCATAGTTTCGCAACACCACGTCGCCCAGTTCCGGGATTCCGCCACCGTACAGATGCATGCGTTTCGGGGACGTGGCCGTCCACAGAATTCCGCCGGAGAGCAATGCCGAACCGCCGATGCTCCTTGCCCTTTCGAGGACGATTACACTGGCGCCATGCTCCGCGGCGTAACCGGCCGCCGAGAGCCCCGCCATGCCGGCGCCGAGGACCACCACATCGCAACTCATCGACTCATGCAGCGTCACTTAAGCGAACCCCCGGGAAGTTGCACGGAAGTCCTCTGTCATTGCGCCGTGAAGCCGCCGTCGACCACCACTTCCGAGCCGGTCATAAAGCTGGACGCGTCACTGGCCAAAAATACTATCGCCTCGGCGATTTCTGTGGGTTGACCCATTCGCCGCAACGGAATGAGATCCACGGCGGCGCGTCGACGCTCCGAGTCTGCAAACGCTGCCGTCAAGAGCGGCGTCTCAACCTGACCCGGGTGGACTGAGTTCGCTCTCACCCCGTTGCCCGCAGCCGCGCACTCGAGCGCTGTCGACTTGGTAAACAGGCGAACGCCCCCCTTCGAAGCGCCGTAGGCGCCGGTGCCGAGTCCTGCGACCAATCCGCGAATCGAGGAGATGTTGACGATCGAGCCCTTGCCGGAGCGCGCGAGCAACGGCAAGCAGTACTTCGTACCGAGAAAAACACTGTCGAGGTTGACGGCGAGGATGGCGCGCCAATCCGCGAAGCTGGTTTCCTCGATCGTTTGGAACCTGCCGTAGCCTGCGTTGTTGACCAGGATGTCTAGACGTCCGAACGCTCTATCGATCTGCTGAACGGCATCAATCCATGCGGCTTCGAGCGTCACATCGAAGACGACAGAGCGATGCTCACCGCCGATGACGCGCACCGCGGCCAGCGCGGCCGCGAGCCAATCTTCGTCCCTGTCCGCCAATACAACGCTTGCTCCCTCTTCGGCAAAGCGCTCCGCCGTGCGCAAGCCGATGCCGGACGCGGCGCCCGTGATGAGTGCGATTTTGTGCGAAAGTGATCCCATTGAAGTCTCCTTTTGCGCGAGCGTTCGCCCGCTCACCGTCGATCCGGGGTGCGCCTTGCGGCCGCACCCGTGCAACGCATGCGTTGCACCCGTAAGTCAGGGCGCGCGACTATCGCGCTTGGACATCATGAGCACGTCGGGGAAACTGGGATTGCGCCGCGCCAGGATAGCCTCCGCGCGATCACGAATCGCGTCGTCGAAGCTGCTGGTCGTGAACTGGTAGAGGCGGTTCTCTCTTACCGCCTCGAATGTCTGCTCAGCAACCTCATCCGGCGAGAGCGCATTGGCGTAGAGATTGCTGGCGATAGCCTGTAATTCCGCCGTTTCCTGCGCAGCACCGCCAGCGAGCTTGAGTCCTTCGGGGCGGTTGCGCTCGGACTCGTAGATGCGCGTAGCGACGAGGCCCGGAACCAGCATGGTCACGCCAATCGGTGCGCCCCGCTCAACGAGCCCGGCATAGAGCGCCTCGGTAACGCGCGCTACACCATGTTTCGCCGCGCTGTAGGCCGGCGAGCCAGAACCACTGATGAATCCGGCAACGGAAGCCGTGTTGACGATGTGCGCGGGTGTGTTCTGCGCCAGCATACGTGGCACGAAGGTACGCATGCCGTGCACGACGCCCATGAGATTGACGTCGAATACCCAGCGCCAGTCCTCCAGCGGGTACTCCCACACCGCCCGGTGACGGCCGCTCGGAACCACGCCGGCATTGTTACAGAGCAGATCAACCGAACCGAACGTTGCATAGGCGCGATCGGCGAGGCGTTCGACGCTCGCCGCGTCGGCCACATCGGTCTGAACCGCAAGAGCTGCGTGGCCATTGTGATCGAGTGTCACTCGCACTCGCTCGGCTGCAACGGGGTCGACATCCGCCACGATGATCTTCATGCCGGCGCGCGCGAACCTGCGGGCAAGCGCCTCGCCGATGCCGCTGCCACCGCCGGTGATGACCGCCACCCGGCCCATAAATTCCCGCATGGACTCCCCCACTGAAAACGGCGACTTTCGGCAAGAGTATCGACCGACTAGTCGGATTACAATACACTAACCCCATGGATGAGACCCTGTCCACGCGGCCTGCAACATCTGCAGCAAAGCGCGAGCGCCTGTACGCCTGGTACGTCCTGGGCGTGCTGTTTGTCGTGTCGGTATTCAATTACATCGACCGGCAGAGCCTTGCGATCCTGCAGATATCGATCAAATCGGAGCTTGGCCTGAGCGACACGCAACTGGGGTCGCTGACCGGCCTGTCCTTCGCCCTGCTCTACTCCTCGCTGGCGCTGCCCATCGCCCGGCTGGCCGACCGCACCAACCGGGTCTGGCTCGTGGGCGTCGCGCTCTGTATCTGGAGCCTGATGACCGCCGCCTCCGGATTGGCCATCGGCATGATCACCCTGACGATGTGCCGCATGGGCGTGGCTTTCGGTGAAGCCGGTTGCGTTCCGGCGAGCCATTCCCTGATTTCGGACTATTTCACGCGCCAGCAGCGAGCCACGGCAATTGCCACCTGGGCGCTTTCGTTCCCGGTGGGCACGATGCTGGGCTTCATGATGGGTGGCTGGCTGAACAACGCGTTCGGTTGGCGCCATGCGTTCATGATTCTAGGCATCGGGGGCCTGTGTCTCGTGCCATTGATGCTGACATTGCGCGAACCGCTGCGGGGAGCCACCGATGGAATCGCGAGGCCCTTCCCTAACCAGACGCCGCGCCTCACGCAAGCAATCAAAACACTGTGGTCACTGCGCGCTTTTCGGCACGCGACGTTTGCCGGTGCGCTCGTCGACTTCACCTTGTATGCAACCCTCAATTGGAACGCACCCTTCTACAATCGCACTTTCGGCCTGACAGGCGCGGACCTCGCGGGACACATGGCGTTGTTGTCGGGTGTCGGGAGCGGTTTGGGCGTCTACCTCGGGGGGAGAATCGCGGATCGACTGGCCCGGCGAGACGCACGTTGGTATCTATGGACTCCCGCGGTGGCGGCGATTGCCGTAGTTCCCTGCATGTGCGTTCAGTATTTCACTGCGCAGTCGAGTGTCTCGCTGCTGGTCGGCTATCTGCCCGCCGGCTTGCTGAGTTGTTTCCTCGCGCCACTAGTCGCCACGGCACAGTTGCTGGTGCCAGCCAATCTGCGGGCGTTCACATCTGCGGTTCTCGCCCTGGTGGTCGGTATCGTTGGCTTGGGACTGGGTCCGCTGGTAACCGGAATGCTCAGCGATCTGTTCGCGTCTCGCTATGGGCTGGGCCAGGACTCCCTGCGCTACGCGATTGCCGCATCGGCGGTTCCCGCACTCTGGGGAGCCGTACACTTCATGCGCGCGGCGTACTTTCTTCGCGATGAGCTCGCGAATGTGCGCACCTAGTGACAGTGCGCATTTAGTGATGCGCAATTAGCGTTCACAGCTACCACTCAGCTCGTTCATCCCGCGCCGCGTTGCGCTATTAGCAATCGCGCGCTCATTACTCCTGACAGTTTTCTCCAGTTCCAACATGACTACGACAAATCTTGAGGCCTTCGTCGCACAACGGCGACAAAAATAGCGCCGCCGCATTCCTCGCCAACATCGCAACCGCCTGGGTGCAGCGCTGCAGCTGCGCTGCTGTGGTGGTGGGCACAACACTTGCTTACGATTTACGAGGGAAGCTTTAGCGCACGATAGTCCCGCGAAGCTTGGGGTGCTGGTTTCACGGGCGTAAGCTCCCGAGGAGGTATTCACACGCGATGGCTGCAGACGATATGCACGGCGCCAATACCTCCAAACCCCGTCTTCTGTTCGTCGAGGATGAGGCCACTTTGCGTGAGCACTTGGCGCTGAGGCTGTCGGACACCTACGTGGTGGACACCGCCGGAAATGGGAATGAAGCTCTGTTAGCAGTGATGCGCGCAAAGCCCGCCCTGGTGGTCACGGATATCGTAATGCCGGACATGGATGGGGTTGAGTTGCTCGTAACATTGCGGCAGAACCCCGGAACCCGGTCCATACCGGTGCTGTTGATTTCCGGACGGGCCGCGGATGAATATCGGATCGAGGGCTTCAAGCAAGGAGCGGACGGATTTCTTGCCAAGCCCTACACGGAAAGAGAGCTCAAAAAACTGATCGGCTCGATGCTGCGCTCAGCGCAGTTGCGCGCCGAGGCTGCCGCTCACGATGCACGCGATCAACGGGACCAACCTGTCGTCATCGAGCCGGCCACGCTCCTGGACAGGATCAACGTTGCCATCTTCGCCCTGGATGGGCAGTGGCGATTTACCTACGTGAATCAACGGGCACTCGAGTTTTTCGGCCGCGTGCGAGCAGAGCTGCTCAGCGGCGGCTTCTGGGAGGTTTTCCCGCGTACGCGCAGTGCGGTTCTCGAAGAGCAATTTGGCCGCTCCTTACGGGACTCGTGTTGCGTCTGCTTCGAAACCCTCTCACCGGTGACCGGCGGCTGGATCGAGTTGCACACCTATCCGAGCCCTGAAGGCCTGGCAGTCACCTTGCGCGACATCAACCAACGAAAGGAGATGGAGAAGGACCTGAAACAGGCCCTGACGCAACTGCGGGAAAACGAGCGGCTGGCCGACGAGCTGCGCAACCCGCTCGCGACCCTGCGTAGTCGTCTGCAGATACTGCGGCTGCAATCCTCCGCCGGGGAGTCGGAAACCACGCTCGACATTATGGACAGGCAGATGTCCCAACTGGTCCGCCTGGTCGACGAGCTGCACGAAGCTTCCGGATCACCTCGTTGACGGCATAACTGGCGAAGTCTTTCTGCGTGGCCGTCAGCTGAAAGCTGTCATCGGCAAGCATTGGCGGCCCAGGAGACCCTCGGCAGGAGTGCGCAGATAACCACGATGCAGATGAAGACGATCAGCATCACAATGCTCTCACGAAGCGGAAAGCCGCGAACGACCGCCCGACCCGGCGGCGGCGCCCGCCCCGACGCCGCCGCCGGGGTTTGGATTTCCCGCGAGCCGGACAGCAGCAGGCCCAGGACCACGCCCACGCTGATCGTCACGACGGCGCCAATGGCGTTCCACCAGAACCAGAACACATTGGGTAAAAACAACCAGAGGACCAGGTTCACGCACACGCCCGTAGCCACTCCCACATTGGCTGCCAATGGCCTCACCCTGGGCAATGTCGTGAGCACAAACATCCCGAGGATCGGTCCATAGGTCACGGACCCGATCTTGTTGATCGCCTCGATGGCCGTGGCCGCGAGCGATCCTGCGAAGAATCCAAAAACCATCGTCGCCGCTCCCCAGGCGAGCAGCACGTACTTGCTGACACTGACATACCGTTCCGCAGGTATGGCTACCAGGGGACTGACAAAGTCCTCCATCGTCACTGCGGTAAGCGAATTCAATGTCGAGCTGTAAGCGGACATCCAGGCCGCAATCAGCGCCACAACAATGATCCCCACAAAACCGTGCGGGAGGTAATTGGAAATGAACACAGGGATCATCAGGTCCGGCTTGTCGAGCGGAATGGCCGCACGAAATTCCGGGGTTGCCAGAGCGAATGCACCCAGGATCAGGCCACCAAAACAATACGCCAGCGTGATCGGAAATCGCAACAGTCCGTTGAACAACAGCAACTGCCTGACCGTGCGCTCGTCGCGTGCCGCCAGGATGCGTTGCGCCTGGGTCTGATCGGTTCCGTAATAGGCGGTGTAGAGGAAGAAGCCGCCGAACAGCATGGGCCAGAACCCGTACTCGCGGCCATCGAAGCCAAAGTTGTGCAAGTCCAGGACCTGCAGGCGGCGATGATCCAGATGCTCGACGAACGAGCTCCACCCACCCATGTAATGCAACGCCGTGAACATGATCATGAAGATGCCGAGCACCTTGATGATCATCTGGGCCACCTCGCTGTAGACAATGGCCTTCAGGCCACCCTTCAGGGAGTACACAATCGTGACACTGCCCAAGGCAATGATCGTCTCCCAGAACGGCAGCATCAGGATGGAAGCGAGCACGAGGGCAATGACATAGATCTGCACGCCGGTACCGAACGCCCGGCTGAAAATAAACAGCGCGCTCAGCAGGAGCCGCGAGCCTCTGCCGAACCGACGCTCGAGGAATGAGTAAACGCTCACGACGCCCGACCGGCGCAGCATGGGCCCGATGAGCGCCATCAGTGGAATCATCGCCAGAGGCACGCCGAGCTCGTATGTCAGCCATTGCATTCCGCCGCCATTGCGCAACCCGACGAAGGCCGGCGCCGAGACGAAACTGACTGCGGACAGTTGGGTCGCCATGGTAGACATACCCAACGGAAACCAGCCGAGCGCCCGGCTGCCGAGGAAGTAATCAGTGGCGGCGGCGTTGCGCTTGAAGCGCAGGCCGAGCCAGATCATGGCGCCGAAATACAGCGCCACGATCCCGTAGTCGAGGGCGTTCAACTGTCAGAATTCATAGGACAATCGAGCCATGATACGCCGCGGAAGCACCTGCCGGCCGATGAAGTAGGCCTGGCCTGTGTTCTGCAACGTGCCCTGGCGGGGCGAACCCTCCGAAACGGCGGTGCTGTCGAACAGATTGTAGACGCTGATTCCGAGCCGCGCCCGGTCGCCACCGGCAAACGTACGGGTGTAGCCGGCATCCAGCCTCACTATGTGGTAGCTCGGCAGCTCGATGTTGTTCAAGTCCGACGTGAAGGTACGGCCTGTGAAGGAATCGAACAACGCCGCGTCGAACCTGCTGTCCTTGTAGTACAGGCCCAGGTTGCCCAGGATATTCGGCTGACGCTGCATGAAGTTTCCAACGCAGTCCGTACAGGCGGCGACCGGTGTGTACTTCGTGTAGATGTCGTGTTCGTAGGTGGCATTGCCCTCGAACGACAGGCCGCCGAACAGCCGCACATCGAGGGTGGCTTCCGTGCCGTACGAGCGTGTGGAAATGACGTTCACGACCTCGACCGGTGCGCTGCCCGGCGTCGGTCCGTTGATGAAGTTGATGTTCCGGCGGTTCGCCAGGGTCGAGTAGAACCCGGCAACGGTGCCTGAAACGAAGCTGCTCGCGTACTTGTACCCAGCTTCCGCCTGCTTGATGATCTCGGCCTCGAAAGACTGAGTCTCATTGCTCGAGTTGATCTGCACGGTGTTCAGCTGCGGCATGAAGAAGCCGCGCGAGCCATTGGCAAACAGGCTGCTGTGATTGTCGAGCTTGTACAGCACGCCGCCGGCAATCGCGTAGGCGTTCGGCTCGACCTTGCCTGCCAGGTATTTCCCGTTTCCCCAGGTGACATTCGCAAGCAACGGGGAAATTCCGGGAGTGGTGTCACTGGTGAAGTTCGCCGTCTGCTCCTTCCTGACATCGCCCGTCATGGATTCGAACCGCCCGCCGAAGTCCAGTACCCAGTTGCCGACTTCAACCTGGTCCGCCAGGTAGCCGGCGCTGCGCCGCGCCTCGTAATAATTGTTGGTATACCCGAGACCGGCATCAACGATACCGTTGCGTGCTACGACTGTGGTCGCGTTCGTAGCCGTGTTCGTCACCGTTACGTTGACCAGCTGCGGCTTGTCATTGAAATCACCGATGTATGCATACGTGATGTCGTAGTCCCTGGCCTTGGTATGGCTGAAGAATCCTCCCAGCGTGAAGTGATGAGTCCAGTCGCTGAGGACGAGCTCCTTCGTAATATTGAGCTCGCCAGTCTCGGACGTCAGTGGCCGGTTGCGATCCGTGACACGATCTCCCCATAGCAGGTAGCTGGCGGGCACCGGTTTCCCGCTGGCGGCGAAGGTGAACGCACTGGTGTATATCGCCGGGTCGTATTTGTAAGACTGCAGGAATGCATTTTGGGTCGTCGGCAGGTTCGTGATGTTGTCACCGCCTGAGAACAGCGCGAATGTGTGGTGGTAGTCGACGATGTTGGCACGTCCATTGAAGCCCCAGCCATCGCCGAGATCCTTCCTGAAGTCCACGCCGAAGGAGTAGCCGCGGGTGGCCGCTCCCTCGTCCACCTGCGAATTGAACAGGCCGTTCGGAGTGGCAAACGTCGAGTTGTCGAGGGCGGAAGTCTCCGTCGTGGAGACCACATGCCCATTGTTTCCGCGCGCCAGGTGATAGCCCTGGCTGGTCAGCGGAATATCGCCATAGAACTGGTCCTTGTCATCGATTCCCTGGAAGTAGAGCTTGACCTCGCCGGTATCGAACACCTTCTTGAGGTTGCCGCGGATCTGGTAACCCTGGGTCGGGAAGCCGGAATCCAACGGACCATTATCGTATCGATAGAAACCTGACAATGCGTAAAAAAGGCTGTTCGTGACGGGGCCACTGGTCGCAAAGTCGGTGCGTATGCGGTTGTGGTCGGAGAGCTCGAGCTGGGCGATGCCCGTCGCGGTGTCAGTTCCGGTCTTGTCGATGAAATTGATCACCCCACCGATGCCGCCCACGCCGAACAGATTCGACACACCGCCGCGGACGAACTCCAGGTGATCGATTCCGAGATCGGTGCGGTAGTAGACGTCAGGCGCGGAGGAATTCAGGCCCATGCTGCCGATGACCGGCATTCCGTTGTACTCGAGCGGCGTGAACTGGTACTGCCCACCGCTGGGCAGTCCCGCCACGAAAATATTGGAGGCCACCTCGCCACCGCCGCCTTCGGCCTTCAGCGCGGGCACCGTGGTCAGAATATCGGCGGTGCTGTTGGCTGAGAGAGTTTGAAGTTTATCCGCAGAGATGCTGGTTGCAACCAGCGGAGTTTTCAATTCCGTGCGTGCCTTGCTGGTGCCCGTCACGATGACCGTGTCCAGCTGGCTTTCGCTGCCGCCGGATGGCACGCCGGCATCCGCCGTGGCCGCGGTCTGGGCTCGAATGGGACCGGCAACCAGACAGGTTGCGGCCACGACAGCCATGGACACGCCGTTCGAATAGACCCTTGAGTGTTCCACGTCTTTCCCCTCTGGTGCAGCGCGGATCCGGAGGGCTCCCTCGCGCCTCCCGACATGCTCACTTGGCGGGATACTAGGGCGACAAAAACGTTTTTGTCAATTGAGCACAAGCAGCCCGCCGCAGGCCGGGCATGGCTTGCGCGCGGCGCATCCACAGGTCAGGGCGGCAGCTTACTGCCGCGGGCAGTCGGATTTTCGCGGCACCAGCACCACCGGCTCGAGGTAGTGGATGTCCGCCGGCTTGGCCTCGCCGCGCAACAGGCGAAGCAGGCTCTGGCCGATGTGCCGGCCATTATCGAATACCGCGTGATCGATGGTGGTCAGCGGAGGGTCGGTGAACGCTGAGGCGCTCGAGTTGCCATACCCGGTAATGGATATTTGGCCGCCAACTTCTATGTTGCGCTCGCGGCAGGCTGCAATGGCGCCAATGGCCATGGCGTCCGTGGCGCAGACGATGGCCGTTGGCGGCTGGGCCGAAACGAGCAGTGACCGGCACAGCGCATAGCCACTGACTTCGTTGAGATCGCCGTTCAGCATCAGCAACCGGTCGAGTTGGATACGATGTTTCGCCAGCGCGCGCATGTAGCCCTTTTCGCGCAACCGGGCGAACGTGTATTCGAGTGGCCCATTGAGGAGCGCGATACGCCGATGGCCGAAGTCGATCTGCCGCAAAGTGGCGAGATAGAAGGCTTTTTCGTTGTCCGTGTCGACCCAGGCGTACGGTTCCGCGGTTTCGGTCCTGCCATAGGTCACGAACGGCAGCTTTGCTGCGCGTGCGAGCTCGACACGCGAATCCGACACCCGGGTGCGCACCAGCAACAGGGCATCGACCCAACCCCCCTTGATGAAGTTCTCGTAGAGCGCTGTCTCGCGAACCAGGTCGTTGCGCGTCTGCATGCTGGCGATCAGCGAATAGCCGCCGCTCTCGAGCTCAACCTCCACCCCGCCGAGCAGGCTCGATGCGACAGAATCCACGAACCTGACTCCGTCGGTCGCCGCAGGCAGGATCACTCCAACCATGGACGTCTTACCTGACTTCAGGCGTCGCGCGCCGGGGTTGGGACGGTACCCGATCTCGCGCGCACGTTTGAGCACACGCGCCTTCGTCGCTGGCGCTACGTCGTCGTAGTCATTGAGCGCTCGTGACACGGTGGAGATTGAGAGACCCAGATCCTGGGCCAGTTGCACTATGGACATACGGTTCTTAGCCTGGCTGCGCCGTGATCCTTCATTGACAAAAACGTTTTTGGGCCTCTACTCTCTGGCCCTTCACCGGCGCCGCACGCGCGAGGGGACGGATGAAACAGGTCAGGCTCGACGAGCGAGCACGTGAGATTCTAATTCGGAACGACCGGGGCGGATACACGGTACCCAACGGACGGGTGTATCCGTTTCAATGGAACTGGGATTCTGCGTTTGTCTCACTGGGATTTGCCGCCCTGGATCTCGATCGCGCCTGGCGTGAGATCGAGACCCTGTTCGCGGGACAGTGGGAAGAAGGCTTACTGCCTCACATCATCTTCCGGCACGACGATGCCGGTTATTTCCCCGGGCCGGCTGTCTGGGCCACCGGCCGAAATCCGCCTACCTCGGGGATCACGCAGCCGCCCTTCGTGGCCAGCGCGGTGCATGCGCTCTGGAAAGCCGGTGACCCACAGCGATATCGGACCAACCTCGCGAAGCTATTCCCGAGGATGCTAGCCTGGCATCGCTGGTTCGCGCAAATCCGTGATCCTTCCGGGGAGGGGCTGGCGGTCATCGTGCATCCGTGGGAATCCGGCCGGGACAACTCTCCGGAATGGGATGCGCCGGCACAGAAGATCGACATTTCCACTGTTGGACCCTACGAGCGGCGCGACACGAATCATCTCGATGCCAGCATGAGGCCCACGAAACTGGACTACGACCGCTACTACGCCCTGGTGCAGTTCGGGCGATCCTTAGGTTGGAACCAGCGTCGTATCGGCCAGGAGAGCCCGTTCCGGGTGGTCGATGTCGGGACGACCATGATCCTGCTGCGTGCCAATCGTGATCTGCTGCAGCTGGCAGAGGCTCTCGGTGAGGTCGAGGCAGCGGATGAGCTGCGGCAGCGGATCGCCAAGGCGGAAAGAGGCATTTCCTGGCTCTGGGATGATGAGGTCGGTGCCTATTGCTCGCGCGATGTTATAACAGGCCACTCCTCCGCCACAGTCACCAGTGCATCGTTCCTGTCCTTCTACGCGGGTATTCGTGACGATGCCCGCGATCAACGCCTGCTGCAGCACCTCGAGCGTATCGCAGGCCGCACAAAGTATCTCCTGCCCAGCCTGGACCCGGACGATGCCGGATTCGACCCGGTGCGCTACTGGCGCGGTCCCGTGTGGGCCGTGATCAATTTCCTGGTCGGCAGCGGACTCAGCGCCGCAGGTCATCACAGTTGGGGTGAGAGGATACGCGGCGACACCCGCGAGCTCATCGGGCAAGGCGGAATGTACGAGTATTTCTGTCCCGTGACGGGCCGTGGCGTTGGGGGGGACGATTTCTCCTGGACAGCTGCGATGTGGCTGCACTGGGCGCGAGGCGACAGCCCAAGGCAGTGACTTCCGCGAACGCAAGCCTTACTGCAGGAAGATATTGAAATCCTGGTGGATTTCATACCTCCTGGTCCATTTGACGGTAAAGCACGGGCTGGCGACGCCCTTGGAAGTGCATGCCATGCCGGTCACTTGTTTATATTGGGGAGTCGCAAGCTCGGTATACGTGATGAAGGTTGCGGGTCCCGGGACCGGTTGCTGGCAGGTGCTGTTCGATTCCACCACGTAGCTGGCTGCCGGAAATGCCGGCGCGGTGAGGGGATAGCCGATATTACCGCTGCAGTTGCCGTTATTCGGGCCATCCAGAGCACCTGGCCAGTAACCGAAGTTGGCGTCGGAGTAGAGTACGACATCAACAGGATACTTGATCGCACCGGCCGGACCGAAATCCACTATGCCGGAATCGTAAATGATGTTCGCGCCCTGCCGGACCACAACCCGCTGCAGCAGGTCATCGGTGGAGTCACCGGTATCGTCCTCGAATGACGTAAAGATCTGTCCGCAAGGCTTGTACACCACGCCGGGCTGGTACGGCTGGCCGACCGTTCCGTTAATGAGTGCATCACAACCGATGCCATTACCGAGCCCGAAACCAATGATATCGTTATTCTGCAGTGCCCACGTGTACGCGGGTCTTCCCATCACGATCCCGCCGCGTGGAAGCGGAACCGGAGGGTTACCTACCGACGCACAATCGGGATTGTTTGATCTTCCGAAGCAGGGCCAGACGTCACTGCCGTCGGCATTGGCGGTTATTGTCGGATAGGCCTGCGTAAAGTTGGCCTGCAGTCCGACCAGTTGGGACGGGCGTGAGTTGTCCGGCCGCTGCGCGGCACTGTCTGCGTTTTCCAGTCCTGCCGGAAACATTTGCCGGTGGTGGGCCTCATGCGACGATACGGCTTGACTGACGACACTGCTTGCAATCAACTCAAGGGATGGCAGCAGGAAAAACCAGCGGTTCGTCTTCATCGGGGGTCCTCCGTAACACTTTCCGGTCACTGTCGGGGTCTTATACTAGGCGGCTGCCACCCGCAGAAAAGACCCGCGGCGGACCCGAATCGGACCAAATAGGACAGGCCGCGCAGCCAAGGACAGCGAGTCCCATGAGTCCACTTTCCCGGCAGAACGCCCGGACAAACACCGGGCGGCGCGACCGGCTCATACAGCAAATTCCGGTCTATGTAGTGATTCCGCCACGCCTGTTGCTGCTCGATGTCGCCGGCCCGCTCGAAGTGCTACGTCGAGCCAACCAGGTGCAGGCCATGGCGTATTTCGACGTGCACTACATCGGACCCTCGCCGTCACTACGGACCTCGATCAGTCTCACGGTAACCGGAATCGAACCGTTGCCCGATCTGCTGCCCGAGAGCGCCTGGGTTGTGCTCGCCGGTGACGTTGACGAGGTCATGATGTGTGGCAGCCCAACCGGTCCTCAAAGGCCGAAAGCGGATGCCGCCAACGAGGAAGCCATCGTTCGATGGCTGCGGGATACCGTCCGCCCGGGCCATAAGCTCATTTCGATCTGTTCGGGTGCGTTGCTGGCGGGACGCGCCGGCCTGCTGGATGGACATGCTTGCACGACCCATTATTCCTGTTGCGTTGAGCTGGCGAAGCTGGCTCCCAAGGCGCGGGTTCTGGACAACCGCTTATATGTAGAGGACAGCAACTGTTATACGAGCGCTGGCATCACGACGGGTGTCGATCTCATGCTGCATCTGGTCGGCCAGTCCATCGGGCAATTCAACGCAGTCGCCGTCGCACGCTATCTGGTCGTGTATCTGCGCCGCGGGGGCGCCGATCCGCAACTCTCCCCATGGCTGGAAGGCCGCAATCACATCCATGCGGCAGTACATCGTGTGCAGGACGTGATCGCCGCTGACCCGACGAAATCCTGGACTTTGAGCATGCTGGCGCGGATCGCCGGCGTCAGCAACCGCCATATGTCCCGGTTGTTTCACGAACACGTCGGCATGAGCCTGGCGGATTACAACAACCGCCTGCGCGTCGCGCTGGCCCGGGAGCTGCTGAGTCAAACCCGCCTCGACATGGAGCGCGTGGCAGAGCGCGCGGGCTTTTCATCCTCGCGTCAGCTGCGACGCGCGTGGCACAGGCTCTACGAGACCGCGCCCCGGCGGGCGCGGCCTCGGACACCATCACCCTGAAGCCTCTACAGCCTCACGTCCTGCAACGACGGGCTTATGCGCAGCGGCGCTTCTGTCCGTTTTTTGATCTCTTCCACGGTAATTCCAGGCGCGCGCTCAATCAGCTCGAGCCCCTGCGCAGTGACGTCGATCACGGCGAGCTCGGTGATGATGCGATTTACGACACCCAGGCCGGTGATCGGCAAGGTGCACTTACGCTTGATCTTGCATTCGCCGTCCTTGGAGCAATGCTCCATCACCACGACAATACGCTGCGCGCCGGACACCAGGTCCATCGCCCCGCCCATACCCTTCACCATCTTTCCAGGAATCATCCAGTTGGCGATATCCCCCGCCTCACTGACTTCCATCGCGCCCAGAATGGCGAGATTGATGTGACCTCCACGGATCATCGCGAAGCTCGCGGCACTGTCGAAGACGGCCGCCCCTGGCAACATCGTGATGGTCTGCTTGCCGGCATTGATGAGATCGGCATCCTCCTCGGTCTCATACGGAAATGGGCCCACACCCAGCAGACCGTTTTCGCTCTGCAGGACCACCGATACACCGGCCGGGATATAGTTCGCGACCAGCGTCGGTATACCGATGCCGAGGTTCACATATTGGCCGTCCCTCAACTCCTGGGCGGCTCGCATCGCTAGCTGTTCTCGTGTCAACATGGCGTTGTTACCTGCTCAGCCGCGAACATTGGGGCGAGTTGTACGACGCTCGATGCGCTTCTCGTGCTTACCGACGACGACGTGATGCACATAAATCCCCGGTGTATCAACATGGTCCGGCTCGATCGCACCGACATCCACGAGTTCCTCGACCTCAGCGACGGTAATCCGGCCGGCCATCGCACACAGTGGGTTGAAGTTACGCGCCGTGAGCCTGTATTGCAGGTTTCCTGACTTGTCTGCCCGCCAGGCCTTGACGATGGCCCAGTCGGTTCGAAGGCCGCGCTCCATAACGTACCGGCGGCCATCAAACTCGCGCACTTCCTTGTTCTCGGCCACGATTGTGCCGACTCCCGTGGCTGTATAGAAGGCCGGAATGCCGGCCCCCCCGGCGCGCAGCCGTTCCGCCAACGTGCCCTGAGGGGTCAACTCAACCTCGAGCTCTCCGGAGATGAATTGCCGCTCGAACTCCTTGTTCTCGCCGACATAACTGGAGATCATTTTGCGGATCTGGCGATTGGCCAGGAGAACCCCTAAGCCGAAATCGTCTACGCCGCAATTGTTGGAGGCAATCGTCAGGTCCCGTACGCCCAGTTCGCGCAACGCTTGTATACACAGCTCCGGAATACCGCAAAGTCCAAATCCGCCGGCCGCAATCGTTGCGCCGTCACGAATCCCCCGCAGCGCCTCCAGGGCGCTCGTTCTTACCTTGTTCATCGTCGGCACTACTCCGGAGAATCGGTCGCCCGTGATTCTACCGACTCAACGGGCCCAGACGCCAATTCTCCCTATCTGTGCCGAACCGACGGACCCAGCGGGCGCCAGGGGAGTCTTCAGACGGCGATGCGGTACACCCTGGCCGCATTGCCGGAAAGCACTTTGACCTTCTCAGCCTCGCTCAATCCGGCCATCGCCTTGTCCATGTCATCGATGGGATAGAGGCACACCGGGTGCGGAAAGTCAGTCTCGAATAAGACATTGTCCACACCCACAGCTCTGATCTGATTCGACAGGTCGCGCCGCTCGAACCAGAAACAGGCGTAGAAGTTCGTTTTGAAATAGTCGCTGGGCTTGCGTTGCAGCCGGGCCTGGTTGATCCCCTCCTCCTGGTACTCGTAATCGACCGCCTCGAGCAGGAACGGCACCCAGCCGATACCGCTCTCGACCGAGACAAACTTGAGCTTCGTATAGCGGTCGAGCAGTCCCGAGAGAATGAGATTGCCCATCACCCGGCCGTTGTTGATAAAGAGCATCGCTCCGCCCAATGCCGCGCGCAGATCGCGGTGCAAACCCGGCCACCCCTGCCAGCCCAGCCAATCCATCGACTGCTCCGATGCACCGATGTGGAAATTCACGGGCATATCGAGTGCCTCGCAGGCCTCCCACATCGGATACCAGTGCTCGCTCGACAGATCCGGCAGCTTGCTCCCGCTCGCCGTCATGAAGGTATGCGGATCGGAATTGATGTTGATACCCCGCAGTCCCATGCGCTTGGCACGCTCGATCTCAGTGACCGCAAGACTCACGTCCCACCAGGGAAGCAGCGCCATCGGGAAAATTCGCTGGCCGCTGTCCCCCTGGAATTCCGCCATCGCATCGTTGAAGATCTGCACGCATGCGAGTCGCAGCTCGTCGTCGACTTTCACTGCGTGCTGGCCACCAAAACCCAGGATGTTCGGATAGAGCACCTGGGCTGAAATTCCCGTGGCATCCATCATCGCGACGCGCTCGCGGGCGCTGTGCGAGGCCGGGTGCACCTCCTCGAATTGATGATTGATGAATTCCAACCCCGGCCATTTCGAGCCGTCCTTTTTCACTGTCGACGACGGAATCGCCTTTTCCAGCAGGATTTTGTCGCCGTCGATGAGCCACGAGCGTACACCGTTGTGCACTTTCACCTGCGGCACGCGATCCTTGAGGCGCGCCGGCGCGCGCCGGGTCCACAGGTCGTGGGGCTCCGTCAGGTGAGTGTCGGCATCAATCACTTTGCGACCGCCGAAAGCGGCCGGATTCAACACGGGCATGTTCATTACAGTATCCTTTGACATGATATTTCGAGCGGCACGCTTGAGACTCACGGCCGCGCGATGCGAAATAAACGTGCGGCATTGCCGCCGACGATGTCGGAGGGTTCGCAAGCGAAGCCCGGCAAGCTCGTTTGCACCGTGGAGGCACTGCGTCCGCGCTCGAGCGGCGCGCACGGGCTCCGCAGGTGCATCCTCTAATCGGAATATCGTCATAGCATCGCAACTGTGACGATTGAGCGCCCTGGTTAGCGCGCGGAATATGGCCAACCTTGGTACAACAGTCCGGCTTATCAGGCAGCCCTCGCACATCGCAGGAAAGGCGCGGATTACCGGCCTTCATCGTGCAAGGCCTGTAATCCCGCTCGGTCTCCTGGCCAACATGGTGCCTTCATGCATTCGCGTGGGAACTACGGCAGCGATCGCCTCAGACGCTTTGCCCCGATGACAACCCCTGTGCAGCTGAACAGAAATCCCATGGTCGTGCCGAGCAGAACAAGAACATGCCGCAAGGGGCCAGCCTGATTGAACAACGGGAAATCGAAACAATGCAGGCCGTCAACCAACCATCGGTAAAGACGCCGACTCGTATCAGCGACGGAGAGGATTTCGCCGGAAGCAGCGTCCATCTGAATCCACGTGCGCGTGCGATCATTCAGCACGATGCGTCGCGCCGTATCCGGGAGGGGATTGGAACGCACCCGGTACGCGTCATCCGCCGCAATTGCCTGAATTCCAAGCACGCCGACCGGTGACCACGCTGCTTGAATGGCAAACAGGAGCAGTGTGTCCGGAATGACGCGACTGGCATGGAGCGCGCCTTCATCGTCGACCGATATCAACTCAGAGCCAAGCACGCCTGCATCGCGCACGATGAGGAATGGATGACGACCCACCGCGGTGACTTCGATCTGTCTTGGATTACGCAGCTTGCGAAGTTGGAGTACCGGAAAGCTCCCTGCCGCCCCCGCCAGTGGGACGCCCCGCAGGCGCTCGATTTGGGTCATGGTCGGCTCGTCGCGCGAGAACAACGTGCCGCGATCTACAGTGAGCCAGCCACTGAAGATCCAAGTCAACACGAATAGCGCCGCAAACAGGCCGATCGAATGATGCCAGCGCAACCACCCGTTGAATGGCGAGATCCCACGCCGTCGCATGCGTTTCAGATCCACGTAGCGCACGACCCCAAGCCAGATGCCTGCCAGCGTCAAGACGGTGCCGAGCAACGCTACCGACCAGACAGTCCAACGCCACGCGGACTGATGTTTGCGTAGCAGCGTGGGATTGATCCAGTGAACGACCGCTCCCACCCAATTCCAGGCTCGTTCCATACGCCGGGTGAGTTGAACCACCTCGCCGGAGCGCACGGAGACGTAGATGCAGGTGCCTGCCGCATCCGCCATCGAGATTTTGTAAAACGGACGATAGGGGCCGTATCGCTCGTGCACGGTCCACTGGTCGTATTGGAAGGGCCCCTCGACGCGTGAAGTCTCTTGACCAGAGAATTGCTCCGCGACCGCGCGCGCCACATCCTCGGACACCGGAGCAAGAGCTTGCCCAGTCTCGGCACTGACGGACAGCACAGGTCGGCCGACCGGCGAAACCACGTACCTGGGATGTCCGACGACACTGAGCAGGCGCAGGTGCAACACATCCGCCGTGCCCGCGGCAGCCAGAGCGTCTGCTGGGGAGACCGACACCTTCCCAAGGTCGATTGCCTCGCTTCGTGAAATGCGGTCCTGGGTCGCCAGAGACGGAAATGGCACGAAGCTCAGAATGATGCCGCTTGCGAACCAGAGTGCGAACAGCAGCCCGAGCGTGATCCCCAACCACCGGTGCACGGGCAATACCTTGCGCGCCACCCCTGGAAACAGGGGCTTCTTCCTGTTGGTACGCGTCGCGACAGTGCTCATACGGCGCTGACAGGTTGCATGCACGACGGTGCGGTTGCGGGGGTTTCACACGGTACCCCTGCGACGTCAGAATTTGCTGCGCATTTGGCAGGCCGCGCGGAATAAGTGTTTTGAAAAGAGGCCCAATTTGAGCAAATCGGCTCGTCAGCCGCGAGCAGAATGATTTCAAGGACACTCGTGCGGATAAGAACATAGGGGGCACGGATGTGTTGCGTTTCCGCCAAGCCGGAAATTCACAGCTTCAGAGTCGCTAATAGCGCAGGAGAATCCGTGGACACGCCACGCTACTTTCGTAACGGTCTCGTCTCGATAGCCACATGCCTGTTGTGTATTGCTACTGCATTCGCGGGAGATGCTGCTTCCTCGACCGAATTAAGCGAGGTCGTGGTCACCGGCCAGAAGCAGGCCTACCGCGGCGACACGCCGCTGAAGGAACTGCCGCAAAGCGTAGAAGTGCTGGAGGCCAGCCTGCTCAAGGACGTCGGCATCACGCGGCTCGATGATGCGCTGGGTATGGTAAGCGGTGTCGCCCGGCAGAATAATTTCGGGGGACTGTGGGACGCCTACGCCATCCGCGGATTTGCTGGGAATGAGAACGTCCCCAGCGGCTTTCTGGTCAATGGCTTCAACGGCGGACGCGGCTTTGCAGGTCCCCGGGACCTCTCCGACGTCGAGCGCATAGAAGTCGTCAAGGGGCCTGCTTCTGCGCTATTCGGGCGCGGAGAACCGGGCGGCACAGTCAATATCATCACCAGGAAGCCCCTGTTTGAGAAGAAGGGCAGCCTTCAGCTCGCGGGCAGTCGGTATCAAACTTACCGGGCCGAG
>Ga0307511_10001096_pt1 | contig 28800 bp, 26 predicted proteins | sample 13_EM_MG_FD_200266 | JGI IMG/M metagenome (GOLD analysis project Ga0307511, IMG submission 200266) | Populus trichocarpa ectomycorrhiza microbial communities from riparian zone in the Pacific Northwest, United States - 13_EM | ecosystem: Host-associated > Plants > Roots > Unclassified | place...
CCAGCTCCTCGGCCTCGCGGCCGGTCGCCGTGATCGCCAGCACCGGCCGCTCCGTGGCCAGCGCCGCCACCAGCAGCGACCTCCCCGCCGGCGGCCCCTCCAGCTCCAGGCGCGGCGTTCCCACCGCTCCCAGCGCCTCACGCAGCGACTTGTCCGCGAGCACGGCGGTCAGCAGACCGGACAGTCGGCCGGGCTGGGTCACTTCGACAGTCCCCCTCGGGTGCGCTTCGACACGCCACCAAGCCTAGGACGCCACCCCGACAAGAACCGTCCGCGGTCTGAAAGGCCTGGTCAGCGCGATGTGCGGGGATCCCTCACCCGCTGCACCCCCGAACGCTAGCAGGACCGGGGCCCGCCGCCGGCACGGTTTCCCCTCACAGCAACCGGGACAGGCCCTCGACAAAGCCGTCATCCACCGCCGCGAAGTACTCGGCGTCGGCGTGCTCGACGTCCCGGAGCGCCGCGGACAGCAGCTCGCGGCCGTCGGGGGTGACGGTGATCCGCAGCGCCCGGGCGTCGCGGGGATCCGGCGAGCGGCTGACCAGCCCGCGATCGGCCAGCTTGCGGATCACCTGGCTGGTCATCATGGTGTCGGTGCCGGCCTGTTCGGCCAGGCGCTGCTGGGTGGGCGGCTGCTCGTGATCGCCGAGCCACCAGGCCGAGGCCAGCAGCACGAACTGCACGTGCGTGAGGTCGTGTGGGGCGAGAGCCGCCCGCATGGCCCGCTGCCAGGCCAGTGTGACCCGCCAGAGCAGGAACCCCGGACTGCGCCCGGGGCCCGTCCAGCGGGACTGCGGCTCATCGCTCATTCGCACATTCTCGCCAAGACCCCGACTGCGTCCGGGAAGTCCTCCGTAATCATCGGCCCCATCGCCGCCAGCTCGTCGGTCCCGTCGATCTCCAGACGGTGCGTGAGCAGCCACCGGCCGTCGCCCGCCGGCTCGATCCGGTGGCTGAACCGGAGGACTCCGCCGGGCATCGTCGTCTCGTCGGTGAAGGCCTCGCCGGGTCTGACCTCCGTCAGCACGTACGCCAGCGGCGGCCGACCCGCCACGGTCAGCTCCCCGGTCGCTCCGACGGCGAACTCCCCATCCAGCGTCACCTTCTCCAGGCCCTCGTCCCAGCTCGGCCAGTCCACCGGGTCGCTCCACTTCGCCCAGACCGCCGCCGGGCTGGCCGTTGTCGTCACCGTGTGCTCGAACTCGTAAGTTGTCATGCACGCATACTATATGCGCGCTTATCATATGGCTACCCTGGCGTCGTGACTGCTGACGAGGAGCGCGCGAGGTTTCGGGACGGTCTGGTCACGCCGACGGCCGGTCTGGCCGCCGGGCACACCCAGGCGAACCTGATCGCGGTGCCGGCCGACTGGGCGTACGAGGTCCTGCTGTTCGCGCAGCGCAACCCCAAGCCGTGCCCGGTGCTGGACGTCACCGATCCGGGCAGTCCCCGCACGGTGCTGGCCCCGGACGCTGATCTCCGCACCGACCTGCCGGCCTACCGGATCTGGGTGGACGGCGCGCTGGCCGAGGAATGCCCCGACGCCACCGGGTTCTGGCGGGACGACCTGGTGGCGGTGCTGATCGGGTGCAGCTTCACCTTCGAGTCGGCGCTGCGGGCCGCCGGTGTTCCGTTGCGGGGGTCGAATGTCCCGATGTACGTCACCAACCGCCAGTGCCGGCCGACGTCAAGGCTGCGGGGTCCGCTGGTGGTCAGCATGCGGCCGGTCCCGGCCGAGCTCGTGGCGACAGCGGTCGAGGTGACGCGCCTGATGCCGGCAGTGCACGGCGCGCCGGTGCACATCGGGGATCCGTCGGAGCTGGGGATAGCCGACCTTCGGGAACCGGATTTCGGTGTGCCGGTGGAAGTTCGGCCTGGCGAGGTGCCGGTGTTCTGGGCCTGCGGCGTGACACCCCAGGCGGCGGTGATGGCGTCCAAGCCGCCGTTCGCGATCACCCACGCGCCGGGGCACATGTTCATCACCGACGCCCTGGACGCCGACTACCGGATCTGACTCAACGCAGGGAAGGCCCCTCCTGCAACGGACATCACGGAACAAGTGACCTTCACGAACAGCCAAGAGCTTCCTTTTCGTGCCGACTTCACCACAAAAAACCCGAACAGAAACTGGACGGCCATCGAATCGAAAATGAACACCGGAGGGTATACAAAGAATCAACTGGCCGGCTACCTTGAACTAGAGACATCAGGTGCCCGGCTAGCGACAGACCTCCCGGACCTGGGCATGCCAAAAGGTAGTATCGTGAAGATGCCCGTCCAACCCGATCGCCGGTGGTGTCCGATATGCCATTGATCACGCATGAGCAGATCGCGGCGCCGTTCATCTCCGGCGGCTGGGAGGACCGAACCGTCGAGCGTGACGAGCCGAGGTTCCGGCGGCAGGTCTCCGACGACATCGCCATCCAGACCGGTCTTCGGCCCATCACCAGAGGCGGGAGCGTGCGTTTCGCGCCGAACCTCGGCGCGCAGCACGAAGAGACAGGTCGCCTGGTGACCGCGTTTCTCGGGCTTCCGCCGAGTGCTGGGGTGAACCTCAGCTCTACGGGCGTTGTACTGGCGGATGTCCTGTACGCGCGCGGCGTCGCTCTGACGGCCTCGCACGAGCGATGGCAGATCACCTCGCCACAGCAGAGCGATGCCGTGGCCGCACAGGTCTACTCAGACATCATCGAGTACGGAATGCCCGAACTCAGCGGGATTCGGTCGCTCGACGACCTCATCGAACGGCTGCAAGGTCAGCGCCGGCAGCAGATACAGTCGGGGCACCTCGCCGTCGCCTGTGGCATCGCCATTCGACAGGCTCAGGCCGAGAGCGCACTGGCAGAGTTCGCCGAACCGGCACAGCAGCAGGACGGTGCCTTGCTCGAACAGACCCGAGGCTTCGTCTCACGGTTCGTCGAACACTTCGGCTTCGGATCCGAATACGTGAGGTAGTGGAATCGGGTGGCCCATCGATCATCCATGGGCCAACCCGAGCGTTCACCGCGCCCGGAGGCGGGGCTTGCCTTCGAGGTGGGAGAGGCCGTTCCACGCCAGGTTGACCAGGTGGGCGGCGACCTCGTCCTTCTTGGGCTTGCGGACCTCGAGCCACCACTGGCCGGTCAAAGCCACCATGCCCACCAACGCCTGGGCGTACAGGCCGGCGAGTTTGGGGTCGTAGCCGCGGGCGTCGAAGTGCAGACCGAGGATGTGCTCCACCTGCGAAGCGATGTCGTTCAAAAGACTGGAAAACGTGCCGGAGGCGCTGGCCACCGGGGAATCCCGGACCATGATCCGGAAGCCGTCGCTGGAGCCCTCGATGTAGTTGAGCAAGGCCCGGGCGGCCTTCTCGAGCAGCTCACGGGGATGCCCGTCACCGTCCCCGAGCACCGCGACGACGGAATCGAGCAGGTACTGCATCTCCCGGTCGACAACGACGGCGTAGACGCCCTCCTTGCCGCCGAAGTGCTCGTACACCACGGGCTTGCTGACCCCTGCCCGGTGGGCGATCTCCTCGATGGAGGTGCCGTCGAAGCCCTTCTCGGCGAACAGCTCCCGGGCCACGTCGAGCAGCTGCTGCCGGCGCTCCTTGCCGGTCATCCGCACACGTGTCACAGGGGCGACGCCATCCGCGTCGCCCCTGCTGTCACGTGTTCTGCGCCGGGCGGCCATAGGCAGCCACGATATGTCACCTACTTGGCGGCGCTGATCCTGGCCAGCCGCTGCGGGCTCGGCCACCGCACGTTCCAGGCCCAGCCGAGCTTCTCGAACAGCCAGATGGTCCGGGCGGAGATGTCGATCTGGCCCCGCTGCACGCCGTGCCGGGCCGAGGTGGGGTCGGCGTGGTGCAGGTTGTGCCACGACTCGCCGAAGGACAGGATCGCCAGCGGCCAGAAGTTGGCCGACTTGTCCCGCGCGGCGAACGGCCGCTCGCCGATCATGTGGCAGATCGAGTTGACCGACCACGTCACGTGGTGCAGCACGGCCACCCGGACCAGGCCGGCCCAGAAGAAGCCGGTCAGCATGCCCCACCAGGACCAGCTGATCAGGCCGCCGAGCACGGCCGGGGCGACCAGGCTGACCACGGTCCACACCGGGAACAGCTTGTCCACGCGGCCCAGGTCGTCGTCGGCGACGAGGTCGGGCGCGAACCGGTCGCGGTTGGTCACGTCCCGCTCGTACAGCCAGCCCATGTGCGCGTGCCAGAAGCCGCGGGCCAGCGCGACCGGCCCGGTGCCGAACAGCCACGGCGAGTGCGGGTCGCCCTCACGGTCGGAGAAGGCGTGGTGCCGGCGGTGGTCGGCGACCCAGGTGATCACCGAGCCCTGCAGCGACATGCTGCCGGCGATGGCCAGCCCGACCCGCAGGGCCCGCTTGGCCTTGAACGAGCCGTGGGTGAAGTAGCGGTGGTAGCCGACGGTCACGCCCATGCCGCTGATGCAGAAGAACACGGCGCCGATGGCGATGTCGACCCAGCTCAACCCCCAGCCCCAGGCCAGCGGGACGGCGGCGACCAACGCGACGAATGGCACGATGGTGAAGATGTAGATGAGGGCCTGCTCGCCGTTGCCGTGACGGCCTTCGAGCATCGGCTTCGGCCCCCCGCCGGCCGCTTCCCTTGGCTTCTCCAGGGCTGTGGTCATACCGTGCACCTCGCGGTTGATTAAATTGCTTGACTTAGGCGAACCTTGCCTACGGAACCGTAACTTACGCCAGCGTAGGTTGTGTCGGCCGGGAATACCAGCCCGCATGCGCACGTTGTCTTCATCTTCACAGGATCGACAGGCGGTCAGCTTCTCCGTGTCATCACAAGGCGTACGCGGCAACCGGGTCCTCCGGTTCGCCCTGGTCACCATCCCGGTTCTGCTGGTCGTCGCCGCGCTCGCGCTGCTCGGGATCGGCTGGTACTACAGCGACCAGCTGCTCGATCCGGCCCAGGCGCGACCCGGCTATCCGGACGTGTCGCTCGGTCCAACGTCTGTCGACGGTGTGAGTTCCATCGCACTGCGAAAAGCGGCGGACACCACAAACGCCGGCGAGTGGGCGGTGCTCTGGCAGGGCGGGTACGTCCAGGTCGGCGAGGTGCTCTCCGACCGTGACGGCAAGACCGTGCGCAAGCTGCTCAAGGGCCAGGCCCCGCCGGCCGGCACCCCGGTCCGGTTCAGCCCGCAGATGTGGCCGGGCGACCCGAAATCGGCCCTGGGCCTGGATTTCCAGGCGGTGGACGTGCCGACCGAGCTCGGTCCCGCGCCGGCCTGGCTCACGCCCGGCGCCGGCAGCACGTGGGTGATCGCCATCCACGGCCGCGGCGGCACCCCGGAGGAGACGCTACGGGCCATCCCGACCCTGCACCAGCTGGGCATGTCCGTGCTGTCCATCACCTATCGAAACGACGGCAGCGCGCCCCGCTCCCCCGACGGCTTCTTCCACCTGGGCGACTCCGAGTGGCAGGACGCGGAGTCGGCGATGAAGTACGCGACCGCCCACGGCGCCAAACACATCGTGCTCTACGGCTGGTCGATGGGCGGCGCGATCGCCGAGCAGCTGCTGGCCCAGTCGCCGCTGGCCGACCAGGTCGACGCCGTCGTGCTGGACGCGCCGTCGGTGAGCTGGGGCAAGACGCTGGTGCTGCAGGCCCAGGACCGCGGCCTGCCGCTGACCGGACTGCTCACCTGGGACGCGGAGCTGGTCTCGGGCTGGCGGGCCGGCATCGACTTCGGCCGGATGGAGCTGATCGACTCCCCGCCCGCGCACCGGCCGCCGACGCTGCTGTTCCACGGCTCGGCCGACACCACGGTCCCGGCGCAGGCCTCCCGCGATCTGGCCGCGGCAGCGGGCCGGCTGAACTGGCCGCTGACCTACGTGGAAGTGCCGAACGCCGAGCACACGGCCGCCTGGAACGTGGACCCGAAGGGCTACGAGGGCCACCTCAGGGACTTCTTGGGTGGTCGCCCTGACCTGGCGAGGTGAGACGTGACAACATGGGGGCAGGCAACAACCCGGTCCGCTGTGGTGTAACGGCAGCACCTTGGATTTTGGTTCCAATGGTTCAGGTTCGAATCCTGGCAGCGGAGCATCGGTAAGGAGTCGAAGCTGCACGAGGACACGGTCGCTCAGCACGAGGACAGCGCCCCGGCGCTGGCCGAGATGTCGGACGCCTGGCTGGTCGGGCGCGCCCGCGAGCTGGCGATGTCCTCGGGCGGCGACGTCGAGGGGCAGTCCGACGCCGCGGTGGCCGAGGCCGACCGGCTGCTGGCCGAGGCGCAGCGGCGGGGCGAGCCGCGCATGGTCGCCCAGGTGCTGCGGACCAGCTGCCTGGTCCGGCTGGCCGGGGCGCACTCCACCAACGAGACCGATCCGCTGCTCGACGAGATGGTCGCGCACACCCGCCGGCACGGCCTGACCGTGATGGAGGCGGGCGCGCACGCGCTGCGCGGCCGGCGGCTGTTCCTCGGCGGCTACGAGGACGAGGCGCTCACCTCGGCCGCCCGGGCGCTGGCCATCCTGGACGAGGACCTCACCCCGGACACCCTGATCGGCGTCCGCTCCTGGACCCGGCTGCTGTCGGCGGTGCTGGTCGACATCGGCCAGCTGCTCAGCCAGCTCGGCGTGTACGAGATCGCGGCCGGCGTGTTCAACCGGGCCGGCGCGGCCATCCGCGGCGACGGCGGCCCGTACGAGATCGCCGAGCACATGATCAACCAGACCCGGCTGCTGCTGGGCTGGGGCCTGCGGCTGGAGCGGGTCGGCCAGTACGACAAGGCGGCCGAGAAGTTCCTCACCGCCTCGGCCATCGCCGCCGCGGCCGAGGTGCCGTGGCGCAACTCGCAGCCGACCCGGCTGTCCGAGGCGCCGGCGGCCGAGCAGCTGCCGGTGGTGGGGGCCGCGCACGCGCTGGCCCGGCCCGGCGCCGAACACATCGACCGGCTGCGCGGGCTGACCGACCGGGCCGCCTCGCCCCGTGAGCTGATCATGGTGTCGATCGCGCTGGCCCGCTGCCTGGAGCGCGAGGAGCGCTTCTCCGAGGCGATCCACGTGCTGGCCGGCGCGGCCGACCGGCTGCTCAACGACACCACCGAGAACACCCTGCGGCTGTGCCTGATGCGGGAGTTCGCCCGGCTGTCCGGTTCGGAGCAGACCGAGATCGGCGCCAACGCGCTTGAGCAGTACGCCACCGAGCTCGAGCACGAGATGTGGCAGATGGGCGAGTCCAAGGTGACGAGCCTGCAGACCCGCCGCGAGCACGAGCGGCTGTCCCGCGAGCACGGCGCGATCTCCCAGCAGGCGCTCCAGGATCCGCTGACCGGGCTGCCCAACCGCCGCGCGCTGGACGAGCGGCTGGAGGCCCTGGTGGCCGCGCCCGGCGACCAGCCGCTGGCGGTCGCGCTCGTCGACCTCGACGGGTTCAAGGGCGTGAACGACCGGGCCTCGCACGCCGAGGGCGACGACGTGCTGCGGGTGATCGCCAGCACGCTGCGCAGCGCCGTCCGCGGCGACGACATGGTGGCCCGCTACGGCGGCGACGAGTTCGTCGCGCTGCTGCCCGGCGCGCCGCTCAGCGCGGCCGAGGCGGCGCTGAGCCGGGCCGTGGACGCGGTGGCCCGGCTGCCCATGGACCTGTCCCGCGGTGTGACGTTGTCCATCGGCGTCATCGCGCTGCGTCCACAGGAGAGCGCCGCCCAGGCGCTCGCCCGTGCCGACGCGGCCATGTACCTGGCCAAGCGCGGCGGCGGCAACAGCGTGGCGGCCGTGGCCGGGGACGCTGTGAGCGAGCCCAACAGCCGGTCGGCCGTGGCGGTGGATGGCGCACCGTAGGATCGTCGTCATCCAAGGCGTCGACTCCTAGGGAGCAGGTCCATGCCTCAGGGCGGACAGGTCAGCACCATCGTGCTCGCAGCGGGTGAGGGCACCCGCATGCGGTCGGCGACACCGAAGGTGCTGCACCGGATCGCCGGCCGAGCGCTCGTCGAGCACGCGGTGCGCGCGGCCGTCGGCGTGGACCCGGACCACCTCGTGGTGGTCGTCGGGCACGGCCGCCAGGCGGTCGCCGAGCACCTGGACGCGCTGTCCGGGGACATCGACCGCAAGATCACCGTTGCCGTGCAGGAGGAACAGCGTGGCACCGGGCACGCCGTCGGCTGCGCGCTGGCCGCGCTGCCCGAGGTCGAGACCGGCACCACCGTCGTCAGCTACGGCGACGTGCCGCTGCTGGACGGCGACACGCTCAGCCAGCTGGTCGCCGAGCACCACTCGGCCGGCAACGCCGTGACGGTGCTCACCGCCGTGGTGCCCGAGCCGCACGGCTACGGCCGGATCCTGCGTGACAGCGACGGCAACGTGCTGGAGATCGTCGAGCAGAAGGACGCCACTGCCGAGCAGGCGGCCATCACCGAGATCAACTCCGGCATCTACGTCTTCGACACCGCCGTGCTGCGCGACGGCCTGTCCCGACTGACCACCGACAACGCCCAGGGCGAGCTGTACCTGACCGACGTGCTGGCCATCGCCCGCCGCGACGGCCGGCCGGTCCGCGCGCTGATCTGCGCCGACGAGTGGCTGGTGGAGGGGGTCAACGACCGGGTGCAGCTGGCCCGGCTCGGCGCCGAGTTCAACCGGCGGCTGGTCGAGGCCTGGATGCGGGCCGGCGTCACCATGGTCGACCCGGCCAGCGTCTGGCTGGACGCCGACGTCGCGCTGGCCCGCGACGTGCTCATCGAGCCGAACGTGCAGCTGCGCGCCGGCACCGCGGTGTACGAGGGCGCGGTCATCGGCCCGGACACCACTCTGAGCAACTGCGTGGTCGGGGCCGGCGCGAAGGTCGTTCGCACGCACGGCTCGGACTCCGAGATCGGCGAGCGGGCCAGCGTCGGCCCCTTCGCCTACCTGCGGCCCGGTGCGAAGCTGGGCACCGCCGGCAAGATCGGCACGTTCGTCGAGGTGAAGAACTCCGAGATCGGCGACGGCAGCAAGGTGCCGCACCTGACCTACGTGGGCGACGCCACCATCGGCGAGCAGACCAACATCGGCGCCGCGTCCGTCTTCGTCAACTACGACGGCGTGCGCAAGCACCGGACCGTGATCGGTTCGCATGCGCGGACCGGATCGGACACCATGTTCATCGCCCCCGTGACCGTCGGGGACGGCGCGTACACCGCCGCGGGATCAGTGATCACGCGCGACGTGCCGCCCGGCGCGCTCGCGGTGGCACGGGCGCAGCAGCGCAACGTCGAGGGCTGGGTCACCCGACGTCGCGAGGGCACGCCGGCGGCCGAGGCCGCCACCAGGGCACTCGCCGCCGAGCAGGACGGTGAGACGACAGGCACACCCGACCCGAAGGAGCAGTGACCGTGGCCTCCATCTCCGGAACTCCGAAGAAGAGCCTGATGCTCTTCAGCGGCCGCGCCCATCCGGAGCTCGCCGAGGAGGTCGCGAAGTACCTCGACATCTCGGTGGTGCCGCAGGCCGCGTACGAGTTCGCGAACGGCGAGATCTTCGTCCGGTTCGAGGAGTCCGTGCGCGGCTGCGACGCCTTCGTCATCCAGTGCCACACGGCGCCCATCAACCAGTGGGTGATGGAGCAGCTGATCATGGTGGACGCCCTGAAGCGGGCCAGCGCCAAGCGCATCACCGTGATCATGCCGTTCTACCCGTACGCGCGGCAGGACAAGAAGCACCGCGGCCGCGAGCCGATCTCGGCCCGGCTGATCGCCGACCTGTTCAAGACCGCCGGCGCGGACCGGATCATGACCGTGGACCTGCACACCGCGCAGATCCAGGGCTTCTTCGACGGGCCGGTCGACCACCTGTGGGCGATGGCCCTGCTGGCCGAGCACGTGCGCGACAAGTACGGCAGCGAGCCGCTGACCGTCGTCTCGCCGGACTCGGGCCGCACCAAGCTGGCCGAGAAGTGGGCCGACATGCTGGACGGCTGCCCGATCGCGTTCATCCACAAGACCCGGGACCCGCTCAAGCCCAACGAGGTCGTGGCCAACCGGGTCGTCGGCGAGGTGCGCGACCGGCTGTGCGTGGTCATCGACGACATGGTCGACACCGGCGGCACCATCGTGAAGGCCGTCGAGCAGCTGGTCGAGGCCGGGGCCAAGGGCGTCATCGTGGCCGCCACCCACGGCGTGCTGTCCGGGCCGGCCGTGGAGCGCCTGCAGAACAGCAGCGCCCAGGAGGTCGTGCTCACCGACACGCTGCCGATCACGAAGGACAAGCAGTTCGACAAGCTGACCGTGCTGTCCATCGCCCCGCTGCTGGCCCAGGCCATCCAGCAGGTCTTCGAGGACGGCTCCGTCACGAGCCTGTTCGACGGCAACGCGTAACCAGCGGTAAAGTGGGGGCCGATTCGCTTACGTCGAATCGGCCCCCTACACTGTATTGGTTGCCTCGGCGAGGGTCGTCCTCGTGGCTCCGTGATCGACGCGGCGGCTTGGTTGCCGCGCGCTGTTCATGGGTCCGCGCCGCTCCCCGCCGCCGCAGGCCGCTTCCTCACCCCGATCCTGAGAGCTACAAGGAGTACCCCACCGTGTCCGAGGTACGTCTCGCCGCCGAATCTCGCACCGAGTTCGGCAAGGGCGCGGCCCGCCGCACCCGCCGCTCCGGCAAGATCCCCGCCGTGCTCTACGGCCACGGTTCCGACCCGAAGCACCTGGCCCTGCCGGCGCTGGAGTTCGCCCGCGTGGTCCGTGAGCACGGCTCCAACGCCGTCCTGTCACTGGAGCTCAACGGCGGCAGCGAGCTGGCGCTGACCAAGACCGTCACCACGCACCCGATCAAGAACTACATCGAGCACGTGGACCTGCTGCTGGTGCAGCGGGGCGAGAAGGTCACCATCGACGTGCCGGTCGTGCTGGTCGGCGACGCTGCCCCGGCCACCCTGGTCACCCAGGAGCTGTCGACCGTCCAGGTCGAGGCCGACGCCCTGAACCTGCCCGAGAACGTCGAGGTGCCGATCGCGGGTGTGCAGGCCGGCACCCAGATCCACGCGTCCGACATCGTGCTGCCCGCCGGCGCCTCGCTGATCACCGACGGTGACGCGCTGGTCGCCGCCATCAACGCCGCCCCGACCGCCGCCCAGCTGGACGGCGCCGAGGGCGAGGCCGAGTCGGCCAGCGACGAGAGCTGAGCCATCACGGCAGAGCACCGCGACGGCGTCCAGCCCCCTAGCCACGGGGGCCGGGCGCCGTTCCCGCGTTCGGGGCCGATGCCGCCGCCCACCCTCACGCCCGCCGAGGTGCGGTCCGTGCGGTTCGAGCGGGGGCCCGGCTACGACACGGACGAGGTGGACGCCTTCCTGGCCCACGTCGCGCAGGCGCTGACCGGCCGGGGCACGCTGACCGCCGACCAGGTCCGGGACGTGGTCTTCGCGTCACGCAAGCACGGCTACCGGCCTCGCGACGTGGATGCTTTCCTGGAGCGGGTGTGGCGGCAGCTGAGCACCGGCCGGGTCGCCGCGACGCGGCTGCGCTCCGGGGCCGTGCTGCTGGCCGTGCGGCTGCCGAAGGCCGCGCACGGCTACGATTCCGCCGAGGTCGACGCGTTCATCGGGCGGGCCGCCGCCACCCTGGACGGCCGGGGCACGATGACCGCGGGCGAGGTGTTCCACACCAGATTCACCGGCACCACCGGGCTGCGTCGGGGCTACCGGGTGGCCGCCGTGGACGCCCTGTTGGACGAGTTGGAGCAGGAGTTGCGCTCTCGTGGACGGTAGCGAGGTCGTTCTTGTTGTCGGGCTGGGCAATCCCGGGCCCCAGTACGCCGGCAACCGGCACAACGTCGGGTTCCTGGTGGCCGACGAGCTGGCCGCCCGGGTCGGCGGCAAGTTCAAGGGCCACAAAAGCGGCGCCGAGGTCGTCGAGGGCCGCCTGTCCGGCCGCCGGGTCGTGCTGGCCAAGCCCCGGTCGTTCATGAACCTCTCCGGCGGGCCCACCGTGGCCGCCGCCCGCTTCTACAAGGTCGCCCCCGCCGACGTCATCGTCGTGCACGACGAGCTCGACCTGCCCTTCGCCACCCTCCGCCTCAAGCTCGGCGGCGGCGACAACGGCCACAACGGGCTGCGCTCCATCACCAAGTCCCTGGGCACCAAGGACTACCTCCGGGTCCGCTTCGGCATCGACCGGCCGCCCGGCCGCCAGGATCCCGCCGACTACGTGCTCAAGGACTTCGGCACCGTCGAGCGCAAGGAACTGCCGTTCGCCATCGACCGCGCCGCCGACGCCGTCGAGGCCCTCATCGGCAAGGGCCTGGAAGCCGCCCAGAACGCCTACCACTGATCAACAGGCGGATCCCCTACGTCGTCGGTACCGTCCGTGCCATGACCCCCGAGGACGTCCGCGACGTCACGTTCAGCCGGGCCCTGCTGAGCAAGAACTCCTACGACGAGGCCGAGGTCGACGCCTTCCTCGACCGCATCGAAGCCACCCTGCGCGGCGAGGACACCCTCACCCCCGACGACATCCACGACGTCGCCTTCACCCACCCCGGCGTCGGCCGCCGCGGGTACACAAAGGACGAAGTGGACACCTTTCTCGACAAGGCCGCCGCCACCCTGGAAGCCCGGTAACGGCCGCCCGCGCCGCCCCTATATGTAGATCGTCACGACCTACAACAGCAGGGGGAAGGTCTCATGACCTCGGGCTCATACCGGCTGCTCACCCGAGTGGCCGGCATCGCACTGGCTTGCGGGCTGATCGGCGCCGCGCTGACGGCGCCCGCACTGGCCGCCACGACCGTGTCGACGACGGTCGCCATCACACACTCCTCGACGGTGACCCTGCCGGCGCCGTCGGTCTCCTCGCCCGACTACCCGCCGGGCGTCGCCGCGGGCGGCATCGGCCGCCCCGGCCGGTTCACCTTCTCCGCCAACGGATCCACCGATGTTGTCGGCTTCCGGTACGGCCCGGACTTCCCGAGCACCTACGTGGCGGCGGACCAGCCGGGCGGCAGCGCGACGGTGTGGATCACCCCGACCACTTTCGGCGTGCAGAAGGTGGCGGTGAAAAGCGTCGACGCCGCCGGCGACACCTCGGCCATCACAACCTACTGGTACTACGTGAATGGCGGCTGACCACCGGCCGGGTGCGGGGTTCTCGGCCCCGCACCCGGGTTTGCTCAGTCCTTGGCCAGGAGCTTGGCGACCTGGTCGCCGGCGGCGGCGCGGCGGAGCTTGCCGGAGGGGGTCTTGGGCAGGTTGCCGGGCGGCAGCACGATCACGGCGTACGGGCGCACGCCGGCGGCGTCCATGACCCGGGCGGCGACCTCGTCCTTGATGACCTTGGCGGCGTCGGGGTCGTTGGCGCGGTTGGATTCCAGGGCGACGGCGAAGCGTTCGCGGCGGGTGCCGGCGTCGAGGCGGACGGCGACGGCGTTGCCGGCGCGGACGCCGTCGACGGAGGTGGCGGCCCGCTCGATGTCGGTGGGATAGATGTTGCGCCCGCCCATGATGATGACGTCCTTGCGGCGCCCACAGACCACGACCTGGCCGTTGATCAGGTAGCCCTCGTCGCCGGTGTCGAGCCAGCCGTCTTCGTCCTGTGTGGACACTGGGCCGTTGACCGTGAGATAGCCCGGCGTGACAGCCTCGCCGCGCAGCATGATCAGGCCGACCTCGCGGTCGCCGCGCACCTGGCCGTGGTCGTCGACAATCTTGATTTCCAGGCCCGGCAAGGGATGCCCGAGCAGCGGGAAGGCCCGGGTCTTGCCCTCGATGGCCGGCACGGCCCGCTGGCCGGCCTCCAGCTCGTCGGCGTCGATGACGTCGACCTCGAGGCCATCGCCGGGGGCGGCGAACGCGACGCCGAGGGTGGTCTCGGCCATGCCGTACGCGCAGAGCACGCAGCCGGGGCTCATGCCGAAGCGCGCGCCGGCGTCGGTGAACGACGTGACCGCGGCGGCGTCGATGGGTTCCGCGCCGTTGAGGGCGATCCGCAGCCGCGACAGGTCGTACGCCTTGTCGTCGTCCACAGAGGACAGTCGGCGGCCGGCGATGGCGTAGGCGAAGTTCGGCGCGGCGGTGACGGTGCCGTGGTAGCGGCTGATCAGGTCGAACCAGAGCAGCGGCCCGCCGAGGAACTCGACCGGGCTGACCTTCACCAGCTCGATGCCGAAGGTCATCGGCAGCGTCAGGAAGCCGACCATGCCCATGTCGTGGAACAGCGGCAGCCACGACACCATGGTGTCGACCTCGAAGTCGAACTTGGACGCCTCGATCATGGCCGTCATGTTGGCCATCAGGTTGCGGTGGGTGATCCGCACCGCCTTGGGGTCGGCCGTCGAGCCGCTGGTCAGCTGGAGCAGCGCGGTGGCGTCCTCGTCGACGGGCACCGGCTCGGTCAGCCGCTCGCCGCCGGTCAGGTCGGTCAGCTTGCGGTAGGTGATCCCGTGTTCGTCGAGCACGCCGGACAGCGCGTCGAAGGGGCTGCCCAGCAGGACCAGGCCCGCCTCGATCATGCCGAGCACCTTCAGCGTGTCCTGGGCCCATTCGCCGAGATCGGTGCGCGGGGTCGGCTGGTGCAGCATGGTCACGCTGCCGCCGGCCAGCCACACCGCCTGCACGGCCGGCGCGATCACCGCCGGGTCCGCCGCCAGCACGGCCACCGCCGTGCCCGGACGCAGCCCGCCGGCCACCAGCCCGCCAGCCAGCTCGGTCGCGGTCTCGTGCACCTCGGCCCACGTCCGGCGCAGCGGGGCGTGCGGCTCGCCGGTGTTGAACCCCTTGTCGCGACCGCCAGTCCCAGTGGCGCGCAACGTGTCGACGAACTTGCTCATACCGCGGAGCCTAGGGGGTCCTTCGCATGGCGGTCCGACCAACGCCGCAAAACGGCACCCACCAGTTCCGCCCTTCCTGTGCCACATGCGGTCCACATGTGGCACAGGAAGTCGAATGTGCGCCACACGTGGCATTCGAATGTGCCGGAAACCGACATTCGGGGTGCCGGAGAGCGGGACTCGCCGGGGTTCATTCGGCGGCGTCGGCGGCGAGCATCCACTGCTCCTCGACGTCGTCCTTCTCGGCCAGCACGGTGCGCAGCTCGGCGTCCAGGGCCAGCAGCCGGTCGGGGTCGGTCGCCGCCTCGGCCAGCTTGGCGTGCAGCTCCCCCTCCTTCTTGGTCAGCACGTCCAGCCGCCGCTCCAGCCGGGACAGCTCCTTGCGGGCGGCCCGCTGCTCGGCGGCGTCGCTGACCTTCACGGCCGGCGCGCTCGCCGCCGCTGCCGCCGCCGCGTCGGCGAGCTGCTTGTCCCGGCGGCGCAGGTAGTCCTCGATGCCGCCGGTCAGGTCCGAGATCTGACCGTCGCCGAACAGCGCCACCACCTGGTCGCAGACCCGTTCGATCAGGTACCGGTCGTGCGAGACCACGACCATCGTGCCCGGCCACGAGTCGAGCAGGTCCTCCAGCTGCTGGAGGGTGTCGATGTCCAGGTCGTTGGTCGGCTCGTCGAGCAGCAGCACGTTCGGCTCGGCCATCAGCAGCCGGGCCAGCTGCAGCCGCCGGCGCTCGCCGCCGGACAGGTCGGCCACCGGCGTCCACTGCTTGACCTTGGTGAACCCGAACTTCTCGGCCAGCTGCGACGCCGACAGCTCCACCTTGCCCAGCACCACCCGGCGGGCGACCTCCTCGACCGCCTCCAGCACCCGCAGCTCACCGGGCAGGTCGATCAGCTCCTGGGTCAGGTGGGCCAGCCGCACCGTCTGCCCCTGCACCCGCTTGCCGCTGTCCGGCTCCTGGTCGCCGGTCAGCAACCGCAGCAGCGACGTCTTGCCCGAGCCGTTCACGCCGACCAGGCCGATCCGGTCGCCGGGGCCGATCCGCCACGTCACGTCGTCGAGCAGGGTGCGCTCGCCGAGCGAGAACGACACGTTCTCCAGCTCGATCACGGTCTTGCCCAGCCGGCGCTTGGCGAACGCCATCAGCTCGACCTTGTCCCGGGGCTCCGGCACGTCGGAGATGATCGCCTCGGCGTTCTCGATCCGGTACCGGGGTTTGGACGTGCGGGCCGGCGCGCCGCGGCGCAGCCAGGCCAGCTCCTTGCGGGCCAGGTTGCGGCGCTTCTCCTCCAGGGTGTCGGCGAGCCGGGCGCGCTCGGCACGGGCGAAGATCCAGTCCGCGTAGCCGCCCTCGTACTGCTCGACCGCGCCGCCGACGACCTCCCAGGTCCGGGTGCACACCGTGTCCAGGAACCACCGGTCGTGGGTCACGACCACCAGCGCGCCGCGCCGGGCCAGCAGGTGCTCGGCCAGCCAGCGCACACCCTCGACGTCCAGGTGGTTGGTCGGCTCGTCCAGCACCAGCAGGTCGAGGTCGCGGATCAGCGCCGCCGCCAGCGACACCCGGCGCCGCTCGCCGCCGGACATCGTCGCCACCGGCGAGTCCAGGCCCAGCGCCGTGATGCCCAGCCCGTCCATGATCGAGCGCACCCGGGAGTCCGACGCCCACTCGTGCTCCGAGGTGTAGCCGTGCGGGTCCAGCACCGCCGCGCGCACCGTGTCGCCGACCAGCTCGGTGCGCTGCGTGACGACCGCCATCCGGAGATCCCGGGTCTGGCTGACCCGACCCTCATCCGGGGGTTCCAGCCCGGTCAGCACCTCAAGGAGGGTCGTCTTGCCGCCCCCGTTCAACCCGACGACCCCGATCCGGTCGCTCTCGTTGACCCCGAGGGACACGGCATCGAGAAGGGCCTTCACACCGTAGGACTTGCTCACGGCTTCCAGGTTGACGAGGTTTGCCACGGAGGAAGCCTACGGGCCGCGAGTCGCCAGCTAGGCGTGCACCTCGGGCGGGGTCGGGCGGGCGATGTCGTCGCCGGTGATCACGCGGGCGCCGGCGACCGGGCCCTGCGCCACCCGCACCGTCCGACACACGCCCGCGCCGGACAGCTCGGCGGCGACCCGCACCGCGGCGTCGCCGTCGGAGCACAGGAAGGCGCAGGTCGGGCCGGAGCCGGAGACGATGCCGGCCAGCGCCCCGGCGTTGACGCCGGCCCGCAGCGTGCGGCGCAGGCCGGGGCGCAGCGACACCGCCGCGGCCTGGAGGTCGTTGCCCAGCAGCAGGGCCAGCTGGTTCGGGTCGCCGGAGGCAAGCGCTTCCAGCACGGGCTCGACGGCGCCCACCCGCGGCGGGTTGCCGTCAGCCCGCAGCCGGTCCAGCTCGCGGAACACCTCCGGGGTGGACAGGCCGCTGGAGTCCAGCGCCATCACCCAGTGATAGGTGTGCCGGGACAGCACCGGCACCAGCTGCTCGCCGCGCCCGGTGCCCAGCGCCAACCCGCCCTGCAGCACGAACGGCACGTCGCTGCCGACCTCCGCGGCCACGCCGGCCAGCTCGTCGCGGCCGATCTCCAGCCGCCACAGGTTGGCCAGCGCGACCAGCGTGGCGGCGGCGTCGGCGCTGCCGCCGGCCATGCCGCCAGCCACCGGGATGCCCTTGTTGATGGTGATCCGCAGCTTGGGCTCGTCCGGGTCGCGGCCGACGTGCGCGGCCAGCGCCCGCACCGCCTTCCAGACCAGGTTGGACGAATCGGTGGGCACCTCGTCGGCGCCCTCGCCGCGCACGTCCAGACCGGACTCGTCGGCGACCGCGACGGTCACCTCGTCGGTCAGCGACAACGACTGGAACAACGTCGTCAGGTCGTGATAGCCGTCTGCGCGAAGATCCCCCACGGCGAGATGCAGGTTGACCTTCGCTGGGGCCCGGACGGTCACTGGTGTCGGTACGACGGCTAGCACCCGTCCAGCCTACGGGCTGTTGCGGTGCTGGCTAGAACGCCGGCAGGACCGAACCGTGGAAGGTCTGCTCGATGTAGTCCTTGACCTGCGGGGAAGTCAGCAGCTCAGCCAGCTCCTTAACGCGCTTGTCACCGGCCAGCTCCGGCCGGGTGACCAGGCCGTTCGCGTTCGGGTTGCGCCGGCCATCTGAATATTGGGCCTTCTCGATCAGCAGCGCGGTGCTGGTGTCCAGGCCGGCCGACAGCGCGTAGTTGCCGTTCACGATCGAGGCGTCGGTGTCGTCCAGGCTGCGCGGCAGCTGCGCCGCCTCCAGCTCGACGAACTGAAGGTGCTTCGGGTTGTCGGCGATGTCCCGCGGCGTGGCCGTGGTCTCGGTGCCGGCCTTCAGCTTGAGCAGGCCGTTGTCGGCCAGCAGCTTGAGCGCCCGAGCCTCGTTGCTGGTGTCGTCGGGCACGCCGATCTTGGCGCCGTCCGGCAGGTCGGCGGCCTTCCCCGTCTTCTTCGAGTACAGCCCGAGCGGCTCCAGGTGCACCGCGGTGACCCAGGACAGCTGCACGCCGTGGCTCTGCTCGAAGTCGGCTAGATAGGGCTGGTGCTGGAAGTAGTTGGCGTCCAGCGACTTGTCCACCAGTGAGGTGTTCGGCGTGACGTAGTCGGTGAACTCCTTGACCTCGATCTTGAGGCCCTTGGCCGGCGCCAGCTTGTCGGCGACGTAGGACAGGATCTGGCCGTGCGGAGTGGGGCTGACGCCGACGACCAGCGGGGCGTTCGGGTCGGCGGCCGCGCCGCCGCCGGTCCCGCAGGCGGCCGCGGTGACCGTCACGAGGGCAGCGAGGAGCGCAACACGGAGCTTCATGGGGCTGTGGTTCCTTCAGAGTCAGGCGGTGACGCGCCGGCGGCGGTCGATCAGCCGCGAGGACACGTCGAACAGCAGTTGGATGAGCATGGCCAGGGCGCCCAGCACGATGACCGTGGACCAGAGCACCCGGTCGTCGTAGCGCTGGTAGCCGTAGCGAATGGCGAGGTCGCCCAGGCCTTCGCCGCCGACCACCCCGGCCATGGCCGAGAAGCCGACGAGGGTGACGGCGGTGACGCCGACCGCGGACACCAGCGCCGGGGCGGATTCGCCCAGCAGCACCGATCTCACGATCCGGGAGCGGCTGGCGCCGGTGGTGATGGCCGCCTCGACGACGCCCGCGTCCACCTCACGGAGCGCGGACTGGACGAGCCGGCCCAGGAACGGCACCGCCCCGATGGCCAGCGGCACGATCGCCGCGGTCGGGCCGATCGAGGTGCCGATCAGCGGACGGGTGACGACTTGTTGCAGCAGCACGATGAGCACGATGAACGGCAGCGATCTGCCGAAGTCCACCACGGTGCCCAGGACCCGGTGCAGCGCCGGGACGGGCCGCAGCCCGCCCGGCGCCGTCACGTGCAGCAGCACGCCCAGCGGGATCCCGAACACCGTGGCGAACAACGTCGCCACGCCGACCATGTACAGCGTCTGGCCGAGCGCGGGGTGGAGCAGGTCGAGCACATCGGACCACGGAGTGGTCGGTCTCACGCAGCGACTCCCTGCGGGCCCTTCTGGGCCCGTCGAACGAGGGCGCCGGCCTCGGAGATCCACTCCAGCGCGGAGTCGGCCCGCTCGCCGGTCAGGCCCAGCCGGAACCGGGCCACCGGGGTCTCGCCGAGCCGGGTCAGTCCGCCGCCGAGCACGGCGAGGTCGACGCCGAACCGGTTGGACGCCTCCGGCAGCAGCGCGCCCACCGCGGCGAAGCCGACCAGCACCACGTCCGCGATCCGGTCGTGGTTGCCGGCGATGCCGTCGGTCTGGTCGAGCGCGGGCAGCAGCGCGTTGGCGGTGCGACTGTCCACATCGGACACCAGGTCGAGCAGTCGGCCGTTCTCCACGATCCGTCCGCCGTCGAGCACGGCGACGTCGTCGCAGATCCGGCGGACCACCGCCATGTCGTGTGTGACAACAAGAACCGTGACTCCGAGCTCCGCTCGGGCCCGGTCCAGAACGGTGAGCACGGACCCCGTGGTCTCCGGGTCCAATGCCGAGGTGGGCTCATCCGCCAGCAGCACCGACGGATTCGCCGCCAGGGCACGGGCCACCGCGATGCGCTGGCGCTGGCCGCCCGAGAGCTGGTCCGGGTACGAGGCCGCCTTGTCCGTCAGGCCGACCAGATCCAGCAGTTCGCCCACGCGGCGACGCCGGGTCGGGCCGTCGACTCCGGCCGTCTCCAGCGGCAGCGCCACGTTGCCGGCCGCCGTGCGCTGACGGAGCAGCGAATCCCCCTGCGGCACAACACCAATCTGCCGGCGAGCGGCCCGCAGCCGGCTGCCGTCCAACGTGACAAGGTCTGTTCCATCGACTCGGATCGCACCGCTGTCCGGGCGCTCCAACAGGGCGATGCAGCGGGCCAGGGTCGACTTGCCGGAGCCGCTCGGGCCCACCACGCCGCAGACCGCGCCAGCCTGAACCTCGAGGGTGACGCCGTCAAGGGCGCGCACGGCGCCCCCACGGGCTGGGAAGGACTTGACCAGATTGTCGACAGTGATCACTGTTTGCTCCACGGCACGCGCGGCCCCGCGCGCTCATGGCGCGCGAAAGCCGTCCTTTTTGGACCGTCCTATCGGGACGAGACGATGAGGGTGAACCGACAGCAGGCGGCGGTAGGTGTTACCGGCCGGCCCGACAGCCCGTCGCGGTGCGGCGGCACTGATCGACAACTCGACGACGGGTGAGCAGCAGCGCTGCGCACACTCGGGCGAGGTCCATGACGTCCTCCATCGGTCCTGGCGGTAGCACCTGCCCGGGGTCGGGTGGTTGCTGCGGCTTCGTCGATCCAGGTCTCTCGGCCGCTCGGGATGGATGCAAGTAGCAGTACACCTGACCGGTATGTGGAAAAGCAAGCCGTCCCGGCAAAGACCCAAGGATCGTTCGGCAAGTCACACCGATGCCCGACGATCCGTCGCCCACAGACCTATCTCACCGTAGGTTCCCCGGCACGCCCAGTTATCCACACCCCCGAGAGTTGTCCACAGGCTGGACACTTTTCACGATCCCCAAGGCCACCCGTCGATACGCTGGACCCGGGGCCGGCCCCCAAGGGGCGGGCGGGGGCTGTTCGTGTAAGCGGGGGCTGCTCGATTTGGCCGAACTGGTGGTTGGACAGGGCTGTTCGCCTTGGTCGAGCCGGGCTGGTTGCGGCCCAACTCCCAGGTGGCCGCGGACGCCGGATGCCCAGCTCGACCGCGATATCCCGACTCACTTGCCCCGACCGGTCGGGGTCGAGCGCGGGAAGTCACGGGGCCGCGGGAAGAAGGGCGGCAGGGCGGGCGTTGCCCCGAGACATGGGGAGCTACGCGGCGGAGGCGACTTCGGCGAGGCGGGCGAAGTCGCCGATGCTGAGCTGCTCGCCGCGCAGGGAAGGGTCGATGCCGGCGGTCACCAGCAGCTCGCCGGCGCGGGAGGGGGAGCCGGCCCAGCCGGCGAGGGCGGCCCGAAGGGTCTTGCGGCGCTGCGCGAAAGCGGCGTCGACCAGGGAGAACAGGGCCTCACGGGACACGGATGACGGCGGTTCGCGGCGGGTGAAGGCGACGAGGGCGGAGTCGACGTTGGGGACGGGCCAGAACACCGAGCGGGGGACGGGGCCGGCGCGGCGGGCGTCGGCGTACCAGGCGAGCTTGACGCTGGGCACGCCGTAGACCCGACTGCCGGGACCGGCGGCCATGCGGTCGGCGACCTCGGACTGCACCATGACCAGGCCGGTCCGAAGGGACGGAAGCTCGGCGAGCAGGTGCAGGACGATGGGCACGGAGACGTTGTAGGGCAGGTTGGCCACGAGGGCGGTGGGCGACAGGCCGATCTCGGCGGCGGTGACCCGCATGGCGTCGGCGCCGACGACGGTGAGCCGGGAGGCGGCGTCACCGGCGAACTCGGCGGCGGTCAACGGGAGCCGGGCGGCCAGCACGGGATCGATCTCGACGGCGACAACGGCCTTGCACGCCGGCAGCAGCGCCAGGGTCAGGGACCCGAGCCCGGGACCGACCTCGAGAACGACGTCGTCCTGGGTGACACCGGAGGCGGCGACGATGCGCCGAACGGTGTTCGTGTCGTGCACGAAGTTCTGGCCCAGCTTCTTGGTCGGCCGGACGTCGAGCTCCTTGGCCAGGGCACGGACCTCGACAGGTCCCAGAAGATCGGGCACGAAGCGGAATTCTAGGCTCAGACCAGGCCGAGCTTGTACGCGCACTCCCACGGGGTGAGGCCACGAGCGGCCCGCACCTTGTTGGCGATGGCGATCTGCTGCTCACGGGTGGCCAGGTCGGCCCGCGGCGCGTACACGCCGCCGCCGTTGGAGGTCCAGGTCGGGATGTCGAACTGGAGACCGCCGTAGTAGCCGTTGCCGGTGTTGGCGTGCCAGTTGCTGCTGGACTCGCACACCGCGATCCGGTCCCAGACGGCGTCGCCGGGCAGCGGCTTGGTGCCGTTCTTGATGACCTTGGGCTTCATCGGCGTCAGGATCTGCACGCCGATCTGCTGCTTGTCGGACTGCTTGCCGTTGTGCATGGTGACCCGATAGGTCACGGTCTGCTTGCCGACCACGCCCGGGTCCATGACCTGGGTCTGACCCTCGTCCATGGTCGGGTCGTCGACGGTCTGCACCGTCGGCTGGATGTCCTGGTTCTCCTGGACCACCGTGACGCCGTTGCGGCTGACGGTGATCTGCGCGCCGCTGGCCAGCTTGGTGTCGGCGGCGGGGGCGACGTTGTCGTCGGCGCCGAGGGAGATGTTCAGGGACTTGAGCAGCTCCTGGATGGTCACCGCGTAGGTGGTCAGCTGCTTGGGGGCGCTGCCGCCGTCGCTGATGGTGACCGTCTTGGCCGTCTTGATGTCCATCGACATGCCGGACAGCGGGATCTGCTTGGACGGGTCGACCGAGAGCTTGGCGTTGTCGGTCTTGACGCCCATCTCGCGCAGCGCGTCGCCCACGGTCTGGGCCTTGACCCACTGGGTCTGCTGCACGCCGTCCACGGAGACGGTCATCGTGCGGCCGCGCTGCAGGACGATCTTGCCGCCGTCGGCGATGGACGAGCTGGCCGAGGGCATCAGCGAGTCGTGCGAGCCGGCGGTCAGGCCCTGCTGGGCCAGCACGTCGCCGACGGTGCCGGAGTAGCTGTGCACGGTCATCTCGTGGCCGTCCACGTCGACCGTCACTGCCTTGTCCATGGCCAGCGCGGTGGCGCCGCCACCGGCCAGGCTGACCAGGGTGGCCATCACGGCCGCCTTGATGAACCGGCGCTTCCACGGGGACTTGGCGTCCAGCTCGGTCTTGACGACCGTCTTGCGCTTGGGCTCCGGGACGAGGTTGGCGTCCTCAAGTCCCTCTTCGAGCTCTTCCCAGCACTGGGCCAGGCCCTCGGTGAGCGGGCCGGCGTCGTCGCGGATGATCGGCAGGACCGTGGTCTTGGCGTTCATCAGCTCGAGCAGCTGGTCGAGCTCGAGGTCGACGGAGTCGAGGATGTCCTGGGCGTCCGGGCCGAGGACGTCCATCACGTCCTGGGTGGAGACGTAGGCCCCGCCGGGCACGAACTGGCGGGTGGACTCGAGCTCGGCCTCCCAGTCCCAGTCCCAGTCGAGATCGGGCCGCACCGCGGTCCAGGCCGAGGTCTGGCGCTCGGCCACGGCCACCCCGGTCTGGGGTGCCCAGAAGCTCTGAGCGCTCTGCGCCCGCGTGGGCGTTTCCTCGGACATGCGCGGTCTACGGTGCCTACCGGTCCCAGTCACGGGGTCGTTACCTCCGAAAAGCCGATGGTCCGCGAAGAGTTCCCGCGGCTGTTCTCGCCACTAGCCGACGTCAGCCGCTGGTACGTCTCCTCGCTTCACTCGGGTCTCGTGCTCCGACTGCCTCTCTTGGTCCCGTAGTCAACGCCGTCCAGCTGGCTCCCTCGCGGGTGCCGGCTGTCCCCGACGAACGCCGACCTGACTGCGGGCCGGTGGTTGAACCACAACGTCCAGACGCACCGATCACGGGACCGTAACGGAGGTCGAGCGTGTGAGCAAACATTCCCGGGGTTGTTGTGGCTCCAGTCACACCACAGGGTGAAATCTTCCTCGCACACACGGTCATACGCCCAGGCCGAAGACCCGGTTCACCGTTGCGGTGACAATTGTTGCCAACTCACCGACGTGCACTCCGCGTAGATCAGCGAGCTCACGCAGCGTGTACGCGGCGCAGTACGGCTCGTTCGGGCGACCCCGGAACGGGTGGGGCGTCAGGAAAGGCGCGTCGGTCTCCACAAGCAACTGTTGCAGCGGGACAACCATCGCCGCCTCCCGCAACGGTTTCGCGTTGCGGAACGTGACCGTGCCCGAGAACGACAGCACGTAACCGTTGTCCACGCAGCGTCGCGCCATGTCGGCGTCGCCGGAAAAGCTGTGGAAGACCACGGTGTCCGGGGCGCCCTCTTCGTCCAGGATGCGCAACACGTCCTCGTGCGCGTCCCGGTCGTGGATCATCAGCGGCTTGCCGAGACGCTTGGAAAGTCCGATGTGCCAACGGAAAGCGTCCTGCTGGGCATCGTGCGGCGCGTAGTCCCAGTAGTAGTCCAAACCGGTCTCGCCGACCGCGACCACCCGTGGGTGCGCGGCCAGCGCCTCGAGCTCGGCCCGCTCGTCCTCGCCGAAGTCCTTGGTACGAGTGGGATGCAGCGCCACCGCGGCGAACACGCGATCGTCCCAAGCGGACGCTTCGACGGCCCAGCGGGCGGCCGCCATGTCGTCGGCCACGGTGATCGCGTACGCGATGCCGGCCGACTCGGCACGGTCCATCATGGACCGGACATCGGCGGAATCCTTGGCGCCACAGGCTTCCAGATGAGTGTGGGCGTCGACCGCCGACACCGGAAGACGCTCCGGTATCGGCGGCCGCTCTCCCTTGCGAGGAGTCACGGCTCTCGCCTCGCAGAGCTCGGCGAAGCCGCGACTGAAGTCGCAGTGCTCAATGGTGAACTCGCAAGCTCGTTCACTTCTCGATCGGAGCCCACTCCGGACCGGTCTCGCCCAGCTCCGGGTCGAGCTTGGCGAACAGCGGCGTCGGCTTGGCCAGCGGCACGCCGACCTCGATCGGCGTGGACTCCCACTTGGCCTGCTCGGTCGTGTAGTCACCGGTCAGCACGGGGTACTCGCGGGACGGGTCGTCCAGGTCGGTGACCTCGCGCATCTCCGGCTGCGACGCCCACAGGCCGGTGCCGCCGAGCAGCTCGTGGATCTTCTGCGCGGAGTGCGGCAGGAACGGCGTGAGCAGCGTGTTGGCGTCCTTGACCACCTGCAACGCGGTGTGCAGCACCGTGTCCCGGCGGGCCGGGTCGTCCTTGAGCTTCCACGGCTCCTGGTCGGACAGGTACTTGTTGGCCGCCGAGACCACCCGCATCGCCTCGCCGATGCCGGCCCGGAACCGCGAGTGCCGCAGGTGGGCGCCGACAGTGTCGAAAGCGGCCTTGGACAGCGTCTTCAGGTCCTCGTCGGCCTGGGTGGGCGCGGTCGGCGCCGGCACCGCGCCGACGTTCTTGTGCGCCATCGAGACCGAGCGGTTGACCAGGTTGCCCCACTCGTTGGCCAGCTCGAAGTTGATCCGCCGGACGAACTCGTCCCAGGTGAAGTCCACGTCCTGGGTCTCGGGGCCGGCCGCCGAGATGAAGTAGCGCAGCGCGTCCGGCCCGAACTCGGCCAGGAAGTCCCGCACGTAGATGACCCGGCCCCGGGAGGTGGAGAACTTGGAGCCGCTCATGGTCAGGAACTCGCTGGAGGCGATCTCCGTGGGCAGGTTGAGCGTGCCGTACGGCCCGGGCTTGCCGCCCTTGTCGCCGGCCCCGTTGTGGCCCATCAGCAGCGCCGGCCAGATCTGGGCGTGGAAGGTGATGTTGTCCTTGCCCATGAAGTGCACGATCGGCGTCTCGGGGTCGTTCCAGAAGCGCTTCCACGCGTCCGGGTCGCCGCTGCGGCGGGCCCACTCCACGCTGGCCGAGAAGTAGCCGATGACCGCGTCGAACCACACGTAGAACCGCTTGAGGCCCTGGTCCCGCCAGCCGTCCAGCGGGATCGGCACGCCCCAGTCCAGGTCGCGGGTGATGGCCCGCGGCCGCATGTCGTCGACCAGGTTCTTGGTGAAGTTGACGACGTTGGGCCGCCAGTCGGTCTTGGACGCCAGCCACTCGCCCAGCGTCCGGGTGAACGCCGGCAGGTCGAGGAACAGGTGCTCGGTCTCGACGAACTTGGGCGTCTCGCCGTTGATCCGCGACTTGGGGTTGATCAGGTCGGCGGCGTCGAGCTGGTTGCCGCAGTTGTCGCACTGGTCGCCGCGGGCCCCGTCGTAGCCGCAGATCGGGCAGGTGCCCTCGATGTAGCGGTCGGGCAGGGTGCGACCGGTGGACGGGCTGACCGCGCCGGTCGTGGTCTTCGGCAGGATGTAGCCGTTGTCGTTGAGGGCGAGGAAGATCTGCTGCACGACCTCGTAGTGGTTGCGCGTGGTGGTGCGCGTGTAGAGGTCGTAGGTGACGCCGAGGGCGCGCATGTCCTCGGCGACCACGCGGTGGTACTTGTCCGCGGTCTGCTGCGGCGTCAGGCCCTCCTTGTCGGCCTGCACCAGGATCGGCGTGCCGTGCTCGTCGCTGCCGGAGACCATGAGCACGTCGTGACCTGACATTCGCATGTAGCGGGCGAACAGGTCGGAGGGGACACCGATACCGGAGACATGGCCGATGTGACGGGGGCCGTTGGCGTAAGGCCAGGCCACCGCCGTCAGCACGGAGGCACTCATGCGACAAAGGGTACGGGGGCGCGCCCGCCGATCACCTCTTGGCCGCTACCACGCTGTCGTAGAGGGCCTTCTTGCTGACCCCGGCGGCCGCCGCGACCTCGGCGACCACGTCTTTCAGGCGTTGTCCAGCGGCCACCCGCGACTGCACCGCCGGCACCAGGTCGGCCACGTCGGTGACGTCCACGGCGATCGGCTCGGCGCCGGCGAACACCACCGTCACCTCGCCGCCGACGCCGTCCGCGGCCCAGGCCGCCAGCTCGGCCAGGGTGCCGCGGCGCACCTGCTCGTCGGACTTGGTCAGCTGCCGGCACACCGCGCCGCGGCGCTCGGCCCCCAGCACCTCGACGGCGTCGGCCAGCGTGGCCGCCACCCGATGCGGTGACTCGAAGAACACACAAGCCCGGGTCTCGGTCGCCAGCGCCGACAGCCACTTGCGGCGCTCCCCCGGCTTGCGCGGCGGGAAGCCGTCGAAGCAGAACCGGTCGACCGGCACGCCGGACAGGGCCAGCGCGGTGACCACCGCCGACGGACCGGGCAGGCAGGTGATCGGCAGGTCCTCGGCGACGCAGGCGGCGACCAGCCGGTAGCCGGGGTCGGAGACGCTCGGCATGCCGGCGTCGGTCACCAGCAGCACGGTCTGTCCGGAAGCGACCGCCTTGACCAGTCCGGGCAGCCGGACCGTCTCCACCGCGTCGTAGAAGCTCACGACCTTGCCGGCCGGCGCGACCCCGAGGCCCATCGCCAGCGAGCGCAGCTTGCGGGTGTCCTCGGCGGCCACCAGATCGGCCGTGGCCAGGGCGTCCACCAGTCGCCGGGACGCGTCGCCGAGGTTGCCCAGCGGCGTCGCGGCCAACAACAGCCGGCCAGAGGGCCCTTCGGCAGCGCCCGATACGTTATTCACGTCGCTCACCCTACGATCGCCCCCGTGACGACGATCGTGGAGCGGACCGAGCCCGAGCCCGACGGCGTGGTGGATGTCGGCGAGCTACCGCCGGCGACGCAGCCGTCCACCGCCGGGCCGCTGGACCGGCTGGCCGTCTGGCGGCCGACCGACAAGGTGCGCGGCTGGCTCGTCACGCTCAGCGTCACCCTGCTCGGCGCGGTGATCCGGTTCTGGGACCTGGGCTGGCCCACCGACCGCGGCACCCCCGTCTTCGACGAGAAGCACTACGTGCCGCAGGCGTGGCAGATGCTGCGCAACGGCGGCTACGAGGACAACCCCGGCTACGAGCTGGTGGTCCACCCGCCGGTCGGCAAGTACCTGATCGCCATCGGCGAGTGGCTGTTCGGCTACGACGGCTGGGGCTGGCGGTTCTCCTCGGCCGTCGCCGGGGTCGTGTGCATCTTCCTGATTGTCCGGATCGGCCGGCGGCTGACCCGCTCGACCATGCTCGGCGCGCTGGCCGGTGTCTTCCTGATCTGCGACGGCGTCAGCCACGTGCAGTCCCGGCTGGGCATGCTCGACATCTTCGGCGCCCTGTTCGTCGTGATCGCCTTCGGCTGCCTGCTGGTGGACCGGGACCAGGTGCGGGGCCGGCTGGCCGTCGCCGTCACCGAGGGCTGGGTCGGCGAGTCGCAGTGGGGACCCCGGCTGGGCTTCCGGTGGTGGCGCTTCGCCTGCGGCATCTCGCTGGGCCTGGCCTGCGGCGTGAAGTGGAACGGCATCTACTACATCGTCGCCTTCGGCGTGCTGTCGGTGGTCTGGGACGCGCTGGCCCGGCGGGCCGCCGGTGTGGAGCGGCCGTGGGCCGGCGCGATCGTCCGCGACCTGCTGCCGGCGCTGTGGGGCATCGCGCTCATCGCCGTGGTGGTGTATTTCGCGTCGTGGTGGGCGTGGTTCGGCAGCGAGACCGGGGTCGACCGGCACGCGGCCGGCAACCAGGTCCCGGTCTCCACCTGGCTGCCCGACGCCTTCCAGTCGTTCTTCTTCTATGAGGGGAACGTGCTGCACTTCCACGAGAACCTGATCACCGGGGCGCCGGGCGTCGGGACGCACCCGTGGGAGTCGAAGCCGTGGACATGGCCGATGGGCCTGCGGCCGATGCTCTATTACATAGAGCAGTCACCCAGCCCGCTGGCCGCCGGCTGCGGCGCGACCGAGTGCGTGAGCGCGCAGATGCTCGTCGGCACGCCGGCGATGTGGTGGCTGGCGTTCCCGATGATCGGCTGGTCGCTGTGGCGGGCCCTGGTCAAGTTCGACTGGCGGCACGCGGCCGTGATGGTCGGCTACATGGCCGGCCT
>Ga0307511_10001097_pt1 | contig 28793 bp, 44 predicted proteins | sample 13_EM_MG_FD_200266 | JGI IMG/M metagenome (GOLD analysis project Ga0307511, IMG submission 200266) | Populus trichocarpa ectomycorrhiza microbial communities from riparian zone in the Pacific Northwest, United States - 13_EM | ecosystem: Host-associated > Plants > Roots > Unclassified | place...
GGAACGAACGAAAGAGACTCCACCACCGCGACTCGGCAATGACTTTCCAAGTAAGGAAATTTGATCGATTAGTCAGCAGCAGCTGCAGCTGTGGCTGCGGCATTCGCTGCAACCGTGAACACCCCTATTGTCGGGGACCAATATTCACGTGAGTGGTCGAGTGACAAAGTGTGGTTTCCACTTCTCTGGCCCCGGGCTGTAGCTGCGCCGTCTTTTCCTTGACCTTGCCTTCGAACTAATGAGGTCGCGTTAGGATCCCCACACTTCACCTATCCACTCGTGCCTCCTTGAATGCGTAAGACACCGCAATCGTTCAAAGCCATAGATATTTGTTAGAACATCGTATAAATACATTGCCCCCGTTCAAGTGCAATTTAAAGAATTTTGTATGCACACATGAAATGACCTTGTCCTCGAGCCTCAAGACCAGAGCCAAGCACAGAGATAACATACCTGGCCGCCTTGACAGCATACACAACTTACAGAGGGTTCAGAACATTCGAATAACCCACAATGCCACGGCGCTTGGCTGCTCACACTCGTACGCGTTGGGTTGGAAGCCGTCGCATCAGGAATGTCATTATTCCCACCAACCCAAAGATTCTTGAATCTGTGAACCCTGGAGTTGGCGTCAGCTACAGGCGTTTCTGGATCCTTGCCAACTCGAGTGGTCCCGGTGATATGAAAGGCTAAACCAGGTTCTTAACGCGCAATGCGAACAAAACGTTCAGTCCCAAAGTCTGAACTGGAACCCGTTGGGTTTTCCGTACCATGAACTGAGGGCTGAGGGTAGGAGCCAGGGAGGAACGGTCCTACAGATAGTGCGAGCTTGGTCATATCTGCCATCATCCTGGAAGAACGTTCCAATAACCGTGAAATAAAATGAGTATGCGAACGACCACGAGCCCCTGATCGCGTTCAGCATCATCAGCAGACCTCCGAACGTAGAACTATACACTCCGTCGTGAGCCAACACAGTGTCATCGTTCAGGTGGCAATCGCCTTACGCACCGTGGGTTGAGGCATTCCGTACCTATCCGTAACGCCTGGCCGCCATTCGTTCGTGTACGGATCCGCAATGTCCTCAGAGAACGCAACATGGTTATCCCGGCTGATGTCCTGCTTTCCAAAGGACCTAAAGTCCAGGATGACGCGGGGATCGGCTCTGGGTCCAACATCACCATACGAAAAGGAATCACGGTGAATCTGGACGTGGTACTTGTCCTCGTCATTATACCCAATCGTGAGCTGGGGTTCAGGGTCATCGAATGGGATAGGGATAGGATCGTGGAGGTGTTTGGCCTTGTGAATCCCAATCGCTTCTTGGTAGTCGGGGTTGGTAACGATACCATCGATTATGGACCTCCTAAGGACAACCTGCCGACCCATCAGACGGCCCCTCGAGGAATAAAACGCTACTCAGACCTGACAGAAAGTCATCGACTGTTCGCAGAGGTAATGATCGAGCACCTGGGGTCGGATGTGACTGTTCCACAGTATCTGAGGGGTGCAGATAACCGGGACATCGCGTGTAAAATTACCTTGGCACACACGGTAACGTCGTCATTAGTCCTCAAATCCCGAAGGAGTGCAGCGCCGACAGAATCATCAGTTTTTCCTACAAGGGCGGTGATCCGCGTCTCATCCCAGATGGTCAACCTGTCGCTGTTTATAGCATTACCAAGCACCGTGTTGGATCCTGTCCAGGTGACGAGCTCAGGATTATCCTCCCTTCGCTTGACGGCCAAGGGAATGTTTTTGATTTCACGATCGGGAAACGCGCCCTTCAGAACCTTTTTTTATCTCACGGCGACGGATGGATATATCGAACTCGTTCTCGTTGACGTTTAGGAGCTCCGCAGTTTGTCCAAGCAGCTCCTCAAACTCGGTCTTTCGGATGGGACAGTTGACCCTCTCATCGAGGTGGGGAACCGTTGTCAAAGCAATGAGATGCGGCACGGTTGTCTCTGACAGAGTCGGCACACTCACGGCAAGAGCAGGTCCGATGAGTTGCCATACCACCGACCGTCCTCGTGATGGCTGCCTCGCGGAGGTTGAGTTCGGGCACTTGCAAAGGGTTGAACCCTTCAATCACTAACCCACCACCACCGACCGGAGGATTCCAGCCAGCGGCGCCGATGGTGGAGTGGAACGAGGTAGCAGGGGGGATTGAAACGGGCTGAAGGACACCCTTGATGACGTTTACTGAACACAGTCGTTCAACAACGATCTGAGGACGGAGGACAGAAAGAGGCGTACTAACCGAAGGCGTCGAGATCTTTTTGGTATCTTTTAAAAACGAGGTTCGGTGAGAAGGATCGATCATACAAAAGGGATCACTAACCTTACAGAGTTCTTTAGGTGGGCACCAGGGATTGGGTGGTCTTGAGCGCCGATTTCCACCATGTATACCTTTGCATCGGGGTGTTCCTCAATAATCTTGCGGGCGAATGTGCAGCTACGATTCGAAGCCTCAGTATGGCTCGAACAAGATGATCCAAGGATTTTGGACGAACGCAATAGGGCCACTGCCGGCGATGAAAACATCGGTGTTGATGACCGGGTGGTCATTGGTAGCACTGGTTCCGCTGCCAATGAGTTCGCGAACCTCAGCTCGGGTGTGTCGAACTGGCATGTCGAATCGACCAGCAGTTTCTGGGTGAACGAAGGCGAAAGAAAGGGAAGGGGATGTAGCGATCTCGAACTCACCCACTACTTTATACGTTTCTCGTGAGGTCGGTGGCGAACTGTGGTCCCAAGATATCATATATCACAGTTCTAGGGTTCGGATACCCGTGTCGCGGACCCTGACCTTCACAAATTGCCCTCTAGGCTCGTATACTCACCCAGGCTGGCGGCAAAGTCAGCCATATTACGTCCTAATCCGCCGACCTTCTTACCGTTAACCAATCAACCAGCCGACGAAGCGGATTCAGAAGCACCAGCAAATTGAACAGGGCGTACGGATAGAGTCGATGAATGGGATTGGTAATGGACCGCACCCCATCTCACCACATTAGTGAACCAGCCACGAGCCTCCGCCGGCTTTCAAAGCCAGTGAAGCCGTGGAAAGCCACGGAGCCGAAAACAGTGAAACTCGACCAGCTCGACGAGGACCAAATTGAAAACCTGTGAAAATCCGGAGGCCATTCAAACCATGATGTTTGCTTCAGTTGAGATTACGTTCCACCAGTGCAGCGTTCAGCTTGATTATGCCCTGCGGAACGTCGCCGCTGGGAGGCCCCATCCAAGTCCAGGAGGCGTGATTTGAGGATGGCCTCTCAGACCGATTCTAGTCCCCCACGTGAGAGCCCGGCGCTGGGCTACAAACTGAGGGAGTATCCTAATTATCGGTCTCCGGGGTGACCACAATTGTGTCATCTGAAACCAGGAGACCGACGGACACTGGGTGATTTTCCGTAAGGGTAAGGGGGGGTGGGGTTAAAATCGAGCGAAAGAACAGGACAGGACACGAAGTACGACTGGTAAGAAACCCGGCGCTGATGTTAGTGTAGCAAATGCAGAGTGGAGAGCTACCAAGCAACTCCAAAAGAATAGTCCATCTCTATCGACAGCTTGTGCAAAATAACCCAATTATGGAATTTGACCGGCATCATCTTATTACCTGAGCTGCTCGTAGATAATTTCCGGGGTTCGCTCGCATCGGTAAGTGGGATAACAACAGAGCATTGCCGACGGGGGAAAATAAGTCCTGGGTGATTCGGCTCGGTCCGGGTCGCGGGCGTCGCGGGGTTTGTGTCCATGTGGTATTTCTGCCGCTTGTCGACCATTCCTGTTCTCTAACCTATGGCCACCTGGGGTAAGATCCCGCGTTGCCTATCCTACTACAACACCACCACCCAAGGGTGGAAAATATTCTCGAGGATCGCGCAGATGCAAGCCAAGGCGACGTTCACCCTCGCGTCCTGGAACATCAACTACTTCTCTGCGCTGCCGGCCGAGCGCGCCAAACTCATCCTCGGCCGAGTTCTTGAGGGACCGAGCACACCAGATATCATCTTCTTCCAGGAGGTCCATCGCAAAGCCCGCACCTCTATTCTAGACGATCCCAAGGTCCGCCGTGCCTTCTTTGCGACCGACGCGGAGGACGAGGCGTCATTTACGGGAGTGAAGTTCACGACCATGACTTTACTGTCCCGCGAGAGCTTCGACTCCGGCTTCAATTCCCACAACGGAACCGAAGGGCCCAAGTCGCAGGATCGGAAGCCTCTGCTCGGGCGGGTCGAGCGCGTGAAGCTTCCGAGCGCGTACAGAAGGGACGCACTCTCTGTCGATGTCCTCATGTCCGTCACTACGGACACATTCCTCCGTCTTATCAACGTGCACCTCGATTCGCTTCCGGACTTCTGGCGTAACCGTGTTCGGCAGATGGACGTACTCACCAACTATCTGCACGAGCCGGGATGTGTTCACGGGATTATCGCCGGCGACTTTAACGCAGTTGGGCCAAAGGATGAGGGGCTCGTCGACAAGGGGAGTGGGTTATTAGATGTTTGGGAGGAGTTGCGCGGGACTGCGGGGCCTAATGGACACACATGGGGTGTCGGCGCGAAACTGGGAGAGGGTCTACGGCCAGGTAGGTTGGACAAGGTGGTAATGATGGGCTTGGCACCTAAGGATATCGAAGTCCTGCGTCCAGGTTCTATCCGGGTGTCTGAGCCGAACAGGGAAATTTCGATCCCTTGGAGTGACCACTGCGGGTTGAAATGTACCTTCGCCATCGAACAAGACTGAACCAATAGGGATACCTCTCTGCCATGCCCTCCTCCTTTCCGGGTCCTACACGGCCCACTGTCCTACTATTACCCTTCTTTACACAAACTCGAGTGGTTTGTGAGGCTGAAAGGCACGGTGGTAGTCCCACTAACTAGGTAGATAAATACAATTCTGATCGTTCAAATGTTTTCCACGCCAAGCGCGGCCCTCCTACCAACTCGAAGATCGTACTCCAGAAGCGCAAGTTCCGACTGGAAAGAGTCACTGAAGGTCCAAAACTCTCGGAAGGTCTGCCATACCGTAGTCCACAGTTGCCCTCTACAGAGTTCTTGACCTTTGTGGGATTCTTGACGCTTTCCTCGCACCTTTCTTGATTGAGAGAATGAACGTACAAGAAAGTGGAACAAAGAGGACGCAAACTTTTCATGCACCTAGTTCCTCCGTGGAATGTGATTGTTATATGACAAGTCCAGTCGATGAAGTCGCATTCGAGATGAAAATATCCCTCAGCGTGTTCCCTCCCTCTGCCTCAGTTCGAAAGGGTTGGGTCGCGGAGGGGGGAAGCGTAACCGGCATTAAGTCAGTACTCACACCCAACTTGGTCCTGTCACGTAGAAGTTGTCGGGACCCCCTGGACTCATGGCTGGATCAGAGAACAGCGTGATATTGCACCAAACTAGCGCTACATTGCGTCAGGGAATTCTGTAATACAAAGGCTAGAAGTCATGAGCACGGCGGAATGGTCCACATCTCTTTTAGGAGGACGCACTTCATCAAATACATGGTATCTGTGCCCGCGTTGTCCTTGATCGTAGTATGCGTCAGGGAACCACTGGAATCGGGTGAGCGAGTTACCGGGAGCAGTAAAGAGGTAAAAGACGAACGTGCTCCTTGGGGAGTAGCTCCCGAGCGACACGCGGGTACAATGCCTCTGTGGTGTGATTTCTGACCACCACCCCACCTTCCGGGACGACAAACTGACCAATTTGGAGTTCGGTATCGGTAACTGTGTCACGCGAAACTCGAACGTAGGCGGTCCGGTAAAGGCCACGGAAGAAGATATATTCACACCTGTTTGATCAGGCTACTGTACCCTCAAAGGGGATTGACAGAACTGCTCACCATCTATCTGTGTCGTCTCTGTCAATATCGAACACCTTTCCATCCTTGGTGATGATTTCATATGGAGCGGCTGCGGAGGGTGTGACATCGGAGGGCACAGGGTTTGAGAGAGGGCACTCACGCCGAGGTGCATGTGGTTCGGTAACCACGTAGCCGAGGAATATCACAGGTTTAGGGAAAGAAGTAGCCATGATCCTCGCGAGCTCCTTGCTTTGTAACTCACGGTCAAGCGGCGTCTCCTCTTTTGGTGGTCAGGGGTGGGTGGGTGGAATGAGCTCGTCATAATCTTACCCTGACCATTGTGGGCAACAATGACAACAACTTCAGTCCCATATATATTGACAGTGGCTTCGATCGCGGGAGCTAATTCGCCGTCAGGGGAAGGAAGGAGATGATGGGTCGAATTGACGATGGGGAACTAGAAACGTGGTTATTGAGAGGCTTGGCACTTGACGACGCCTTCACCTGAACGGCAACTCACTTTCGACAGTAAAACTGCGCCCCAGGTGTGAGAATTAGGGCCAGGACCAACGTCTACATACTAGGCCAAATCACAAATTGGCACCCGACTGTCAACAATAGGTGCGATACTCACATAGCCCATCTCTTCAACCATCACACGCGTGCTGATCCAGGTTGAGATGAAGGATGTAAAACAGAGAGTCGTGACAACTCACATGTCTCTGTTTCCGTACACAACCCGCTACGGGTGGTTAGCAGGCTCCTTTCTCCCAGCCAGATAGAAAATCAACTGTACGTGTAGATCGGTCTCCAACAACCCAAGTAGATCCAAATCCATGTCCCTGCAGGGAAGGTCAGAGTCAAATCGGCAGCGACACCAACCACATCCTACCGGATCAGGTTCATCATCCGCCTCTGACTGTCTCGACCGGCGTTATCGATCCCGAAGTGAACTGTCCATATCCCCGCATTGACGATCCTCCGACCAGACTTGATGGGAGTGGGAGGAGGTGGCCACCTATAGATAGTTGCAAGAAGGGAAGCGATGATTGTGAGAAAGAGTGTTGTTCGGACCCAGTGCAAGATCTCAGAACGCTTGCCGATCACGAGAAACCGAGACGCAAAGGACGGCGGAGGGGAAATTCGGAAGACGGGCGACAATAGAGCCATCTGGGCGAACAAAACGCTGCATTTCAAGAATTTAACTATTCGATCCGGGTCAATACCTGATGGGAAACTCACAGATCCGTCCGTTCACGAAGGTAAACGCCACCAGGAACGAATGCGTACGCAACTGTCCACATGCTCGCGAGGTAAAGAAGGCAAGTAACAAAGAATGCTAGGGTATATGTCCTTGCCAAACGACCATTGGACGACTCTGCGGCCACAGAGAGCGTCGTGGGCAGTACAGACATGGAAAAGACTGCGAGGTTAAGCCCTCCAAAATATCCCACCCAATCACGGTGATGGTACATGATGTATGCGCTGGCCGCCCCGTAGGCAAACCACGCAGGGTGGCGAAGGATTCCAACCAAAGTCGAAGGCAACAGTGTCGGGATGGCCAAACCGAGACACTGGGCGATTATAGTTAAAGACCCGTGCAAATGGGGTACGGGCCCCCGGATAGGGTATCCAGTCCATGACCAGGCAATGAGAGTGGTGGAATCCGCAAGAAGATTGTGCAACGTAAAGATGAGGGAGCCAAGTGCCAGTCCTGAGGCTACCCATGGCTTGGAAACCAAACTCTCTTGCGTTGGCGGAGACTCTCTCTGTGAGGGTCGAAGAGACAACTCCATGACGGCCAGAAGGGCGAGGAATATGCCAGTTTTGTTGTACCCGCCACTATTCTCGTTCACGAACGGCCACACTAACTCATCGCGTGAGCGGTGGGCAAATGAAACAACGAAGAGAACATACCAGGATTGTTGGAATGGTTGGCGAGCTTCGAAACAGAAGCTAATACAAAGCTGACCCCCAACACTTTCGGATATCTAATTAGTCCGGAGTTAAGACGTCGAGGGGTTGAACTGACCGATTCCTCGATAGAAGGAGTCAGCACCCGACCACTCTACTGCTGCCAATGCGCATGCAAAAACGTTCGCGATGTTTACGAGCCACAGTCGATGTAGAGGATCATCGAAGCGGTACGCTGCCAGCCCAATAAGAGAGAACAAATGCGAGGCGATACGACCGCGTCTGCTGGTCAGGATGAGATGAACCGAGGGAATCCCAAGTAGGATCGGAGACAGTGTACAGAGGAGGGAAGCTTCCGAACCAGCGATCGCCAATTTCCACACGGAGAAATAGAAGAGAGTTGGGGTAAGCGAGGTAAGGACGGACCAGAAGATGTATGCTGAAGGCAAGAATTAGGAGCTTGGGTCTGGAGATACTGGAACACTTACAAAGGTACAGGTCGGATAAAAAACTGATGAGCCGAACGGGTCGTTCTTCACAAATAGTAGAAACTCCTGGGTCCACCTTTGGGAGACGAGAGGGAAATGTCACACTGTCACTGATGAATGGTGATATTCAGTTTGGATATTGAATTCAAAGCAGACGGTGGTACATTTCTGTCATGGTTTTATCCTGCGTAACGAACAACTAGAAGGTATATTAGCAGGAGATGGCGGGGATGAACGCGCCGCGTACCCGTAGTCCCGATTCACGCAAGTCTGCCGTGAGGACGGAGTCGAAGCTTATATCGAGGAATATTAGACTCCATTCAAAGAAACTGTAGCTCGTGTAGGCTGAAGGGTAAGGTGTAAGATTGAGATATACGATGGCGGTTGGCACGCCCACCTCCAGGTCTCCTGTAAACCTTGTGTTGGATGAAGAAGTAGATCATGGGAACAATGGCGGCAAAGAATCTAAACTTGACTATGAGGGGTTGACGATGAATCTCGAGCCGACCCGACGAACGCTGTAGCAATGTATCTTCTGTTTGACATGAGTGAGGCGGTTGGTAATCAGTGTGAACTACGAACCTTCGCCGTTTCACGATCAGGCGCGTTGATGGCGTGTAAGAAATGGAACCAAACATCCAAGGCACGTTGCAGATGATGTAAGACACCATGAGGACGTCATGCACATCGTGGTGGTCGGTCGAGGTGATGTAGACCCAGCCACCACAGGTCAACGATCTAACAATGCCAACGATGAGCAGGGCAAAGGGCCCCGAGGACTTATTTGCTTGGCGCTGCATATGGTACTGGAGAAACACGAGGGCAAAGCGTGGCCCAGAAGTCAAGGCGATGAAAATCTGGAAGAAACTTCTCTCTGGATACCAGTCACCGATGCTAGCCGGAAGCAATCCTGGTGAGGAAGAGGAAGGTGTGGGGGAGCGAGGGGATCATACGTTGCGGAAACACTAGGGAACCACTCCTCCGGATAGCCGGCGACCCCATTCTTGACGATCTTCTTGTAATGGAGACCAGTGCCAACGGCGAGGGCAGTCAGAAAGGCGAGAGAGGCGAGGGTTGTGTGAGCGATGGCGACCCAACTGGCGGGGAACGAGGCGGTGGAAAACTTGCGGCTTGCGTGGTCTGGCGCGGACATGAGGGCGGGGGACAAGGAAGAGGGGTCCCGGTCAATCCAAGAACCCAAGAACTCCACAATTCACTTCATCGTCGGCGTCGGCACCCGACTGCCGTGGGAACTCGGACAACTGGGCTATTATTCTGTCGGCAGAGGCAGCATTCGCTCATTCTAACCTAAACACAAAAATTCACGGTTCTAAGGAGGCTGGGAACGTTCCTTCTTCCCTCTGAGTGTCCCACTTCTCGACCTGGGAGGAATGAGGTCAGTAAAGGTCGCCCCAGCAGGCCAGGCTCTGGTGGAACGTACCCAACCGTCTGGAACGCGCGCGAAAGTCAACAAAAAAACAAGTATAATACGGTACTGAGAGAGACTCACTGGGGCAGAGAGAGTGGTAGGCCCTCTTGAACTGCTTACATGGAGCAAAGTCCTCGCCCTTGGCAGTAACGCACTTGAAGTAATCCGTGTAGTTCTGGAAACTGTACATGGCGTCAGGAGTGCTCTAGGTTGTCATGGGTTGGGTGTACCAGTGCTTAGACTGGTTCGTTTGAGGGAACCGGGCTATGACGGGACGGGTCAAGGCGCTGGCGCGGGAAGACTCCGAAAAAAGCCTTACCATCAAAACCAGCGGTCTGGAGGACGTATTTGCTGAAGAAAACAGATGGTTCAGGAGAAGCAAGTGAGGAAATGGTGGAAGGGACTTGCGTGGAGAGGTCAGAGTCGGACATTGTGGGATAGTGTTCGCCGAAGAGAATCAAGTGGGGTTGGAACGATCGACAACCTCTCTCGGCTGATATCCACCATGGACGCCCTCAAGGCTGAGATCGCGACGAAGCGGAAGGCAATCCAAGACGACGCCCAGGGTCCCTCAAAGTATATGCGTAGAGGTGACCTCGAACGTCTCAAGGTCGAGCAGGAGCAGAAGGCACGCGAAGAAGGCGAGAAGCTTGCAGCTTCCCATGTAAGTGCATGTGCGTTTTATCCCTTCTCCCCCTTCTACCTAATCTCTTTCCACTGGAGCAAACAGGTCGGATCCTCCAGGGCCTCCACAAACTCCCCCTTGCCCGACTCAATTGCTGAACCCACAACCACAAACCCCGAGTCCTCGTATAACTTGTCCAACGAAGAGACAATCCGCAGACTCAGGGTCAAAGGCCAACCCATCCGTCTCTTTGGCGAATCAGATCGCGAACGCCGCCTCCGCCTCCGCGCCCTCGAACTTATTGAGGAGCGTGACCAGGAACGTCAAGGTGGTCAAAACGATTTCAAAAAGGCACTCGAGGATGTCGAGAACGTTGAGAAGCTCATGAACAAAAACGTCGACGACTCTTCCTCGGCTGGCAAACGAAAAGACGAAACCAAGGATTCTGTCGACATACTTGATCTCGACCTCCTCAAAACAGACCCTCAAAAGGTCTATCCCATCATCTACTACGCGCTCAAGAGGAGACTCAAGGAGTGGGAGGAATGGATGGACCAACGACCAGGTACGTTCCCTGCCCATCCTCCTTGCCCCGCCGAAAACTGAAATGTGTCTTTAGAACACATTAAACGGTCCACTCAAGGCAAACTTGCATCCGCCACCCAACGCCAGTCGGCAGAGTACCTCAAACCTTTCTTTAAGATGTTACGTCAACGAGTCAGTTCGCATACTTGCGACCACGTGTCGCCAATCACTTATGTCTACCACAGTCAATGCCAGATGACATGTTGCCGCGTGTGGCGGAGATTGTGCATCACATGCAGAAACGCCAGTACCAGCGGGCAAACGACGCCTACTTGCGACTATCCATTGGAAACGCACCGTGGCCTATCGGCGTCACCATGGTCGGGTATGCGTCCTCCTTTATATCTTTGCTCAACCTACTAAAAACTTGGCCCAGAATCCACGAACGTTCAGCACGAGAAAAGATCTCGACGGATCAGGTAGCCCACGTCCTCAATGATGAGGTCAGCCGGAAGTATATTCAGAGTCTCAAGAGGTTAATTGCACCCAAGCCAACCTTACCCCTCGATCTGACAGATTTCTCCAGGCTCCTGACTTTCTCCCAAACCAAATACCCCCCGGAAGACGTGACCCAGCTCATGGGTTGACGGTCCTACCCCCCTACTATTTTCCTCTTGTTCGCTTCGTTTTTGTGCTCGCGTCCGCGGTTGGCCTTGCGACTGCGTGGCCTGAGTCTCTTATGTGATTAAACAACTCCGATCGGCTCTCGAATTTTGCTTCGCAACCATAGCATTTCTGTATCCTGTTATCAGCCTAATATCACCGCGACCTCGTCAAACACTCACGAGTTTATCTTCGACCGCCTGCGCTTGCTTTCTGGCTTCCCGCGTCCTCCGTTTATCTCGTTTTGATGGTTTCTGTTCAGACTTGGAAGGTGTCTGTTTGGTTTCGTCGAAGGCCTCAGCCGACGCTACTTCCACTAAATCCACCCGCATTCGAGATTCCTGTGATTCTTGGGTGTCGTGGGGAGTCTCATGTTCCACATCCGAGCTACCGTCCAGGGGTGGTGTGATCAAAGTGGGCTCCGGTCCTAAGTCCTCCCTCGGATCAGAAAGGTCGAGCTCTATTCCCTCTTCCTGCATCTGACGTCGAAGGGCCTCCACATTCTTGATATGCCTCTTGCTCCTCTCATGGCTGTCCCACGCTGCCTCACTCTTGAACGATTTCCCACAAGCTACACATTCAAAGACCTCTGGGTCCTCGTTCCCTTCTGCCAACGCCCACTCAAGGTCTTCCACCCCCGAGACAGTTGTTTTCTGCCATTCCTGTTCGATGTAAACGGCGGCAGGTACTGTCTTGGCGTGTGGTCCTGGAGGGTTCGCAGGTGACGGGGTGATGGCGGGAGGTTGAGACTGAAGCTTGAGATGGGCCTTATATCGTGGATCTCGCTTTCGAACGAACATTACGAGAGACTATCCGAACGTAAGAGGGTGACGGTGCTGTTACTAAAGGGGGACCTACCCTGACGGTATCGTTATACTCCCTGCGTGCGTCTTCCTGAGCCTTCCTATTTTCTTTCTCCATAAGCCTGCTGCCTGGTCAGGGCAGGACAGGTAAGCAGACGGATATTTCATGCGCACCTTCTCGCTCTGCGGTCTGGAGCGTCTGAGAGATCCCACTTATCGACCCAAGAGAAGTCTTTCGATGTGGAGAATTTGAGCCACCCTGTGTAGAACGCGCGGACTTCAGGGCCGCTTCCGGATTTGGTCCATGGGGATTTGTGGTCTCCGAAACCAGGGAGGTCCTCCTGGGGGAGATGAGACCACTGCGACTCGTCGTGCGCCAGTCGAGAGAAAAGGTTCCGATAAATGGTGAAGAAGCTCTGCGGGAGGTTATATACACAGACCAGTCTGGGAATAGTAGGGACATGTACAGTACATTTTCGCCGTTCCCGTCGAACGTCTTCCATATTCTAGGGTCGATAAATGCGTTAAGGTGACTGACTGTCAGACCACGGTCCTTCCCCCGAGGTGGTGGGGCGCCTCTCCGTATGCCATCCAACACGGTGTCCACATCAGCTTCCGGAACCAGAGAGGCTCTGTGACTGTCATACCAAGCACGCTCCTGGTATGGAGATATGTAGGGTCGATCAGAAACCGGACCGAAGCACTCACCTGTTCATCGCTGAGCACCTGAAACGAAATCGTGAGCACGGCGCGGGGGTCAAATTAATAGACACCCTCCAAACCTCGTACGCTTGTTGGATGGTGGCGAACCTCTGAGTAGCACCATCCACATCGTCTGTGTTTTTATCCGGGTGATGGATCAATGCCAGTCTACGGAAGGACTTCTGGACGGGTTGTGAGTGGCAAGCGGGCCTTTTTCCTATCAAAAAAGCGAGACCTTGATTTCTTCCGCGGTAGCATTCTCGTCCACTTGGAGGAGCTCATAATAGTCGGTGGTCTGCTGCTGGGGCTTCGATTCTCCTGCTCCCATGGTGGTGGCCGACTCAGATATCGACCCGGCTCCGGAAACTCACACGATCGTTCACTTCCGTTCGCTCCGTGACCAGCTCCGGAATGGCGGACTTTCTCAAACTCGGTTCCTCTACCTCCCCCACTGGTCCGTATACTTCGGGTTATACCGACGTCAGCTCACTTGTGTCTTCAGATATGGAGGCTAGAAAGGAGACGTTCAAGCAGTCGGTGAGGAGTGAGTTGGCGTTGGCGAACGCGCAACAGCTCATCAATGTGCGTGGTCCCAGTTGAGCCTCTTCTAACGGACGCTAACGATGCATAGACGACGAATGAAAAATGTTATGCCAAGTGCATCACAAAACCCTCGTCATCACTCTCGAGTTCTGAAGAGGTCAGCCACTTATGGTCCTAATTCTCGTTTGCGGCTCCTTACGTCTTCACACAGACGTGCCTCGCGCGGTGCCTCGACCGCTATATGGAAGCGTGTAAGTTAATGCCACAAGCTACACCTTTTTCTCTCATTCACGCGTCATAGTCAACATCGTAAGCCGAACTTACACAGTTCGGCTTGTCAAAGAGAGGAACGAGAACTTGAACGCCAGCTAAAACCACGGTCTTTTCGCGTGTCTTCCCTCGGGTAGTTATGGGGCGAGAAATGAAATACGCTTAGAATTAAAGAACATTATACTGTGATATAATTCCGCCCTTCCTAGGTCGGATTCGTTGGTGGGGACAATTTACCCATAGTACTGCATCCCGAATAACACTGGATACTTACACAACATGTCGAGGGAAGTGAGAGCAATGCCACGAGCGAGAGAGAAAAATGAATAAGCAGAAAACACTCAGGCAGACTTACGCCATGGTATGACCCTGGTGGGATACCACGAAAAATATGTTCAATACCTTGGTCGCTTTGAATCGCGATCCTCGTCCATCCCTGGGCCCTCCCGTTTGAGATCGGGACGGTACCCACCTCCATACCCACCCCCGCCCCTCGGTGGGCCAAATCCGCCTCCGCCGCCCCCATAGCTACCACCCCCGTATCCACCACCCGGAGGACCATACCCACCAGAACCATTCGGCGGTCCTCCAGGTCCGCCGTTTGCGTACTCACTGAAACCCCCTCCACCTTGATAGCCGATGCCTCCACCCCTGCCACCACTTGGGAGATAGTTAGTCACGGTTGGGGCTGTTTGGAATGCACTACACACCGAAATCCGCCACCACCGTATCCACCGCCACGCCCGCCACCCCCAAAGTCATCACGTCCGCCACGGAAGCCGCCCCCACCACCACGGAATCCTCCACCTCGTCCACCGTGTCCTCTTTCCCCTCCGCGACCACGGAATCCACCACGGTCGCCGCGATCCGGGCCACGGAAACCTCCTCTGCTTGAGGGGGGCAACGACGGTTCTGGCTTTGGACGACCCCCGAGGCCACCTCCGAGTCGACGGGGTTTCCAACCTCGAACGGTCCTACCACGTTCCACATCGACGAGGACACGCTTACCCATGATAACCAAGCGGTCAGATTCCTTGTACGCAACTGTGGTTGTGGTGAGGAAATTGAACCCGTCTAAAATGGACGTGGTCCGACCTTTCATATCTCTCTCTCGTTCGAAAACGATGAAGGCATAACCCCTGCTGCGACCATTCTTGTCACGAACGATTCTTACGCGCTCGATAGACCCAAAACTTTCGAATTCACGTCTGAGATCGCTGTCAGTCGCGTTTTTCGGCTGAAACAATGTGTTTATAAGGACTGGATTCAAGAAGGGAGGGGAAATGACAAACAAGACGAGCGATGAACAGGGTCTTGTACGGGTCTCCCACAGCTTCCTGGTCTTCAGAAGGCTTATCTGAGCAAAAAGTTAGCTGAGCGGAAGAAGGGGAAGGGAGATGGGATTACAAGTGTCCTTGGCGATTTTGAACTGTTCCTCTCTCCGTTTTTTCCGCTCCTCCCTGCGAATCTGACGTCTGGTTTCCTCGGCATGTGTGAAAGAGGGTTCCTCGCCATCCTCCATATCGAGCGCTTCCCCGGAGCTGAGCATTCCTGCGGTCTTGGTTTCCCGCAGTTGTTCGAGGAGCTGACCGACGCCAGAGACGCATTTTTTTGTAACGCGGTCGATATCCTTGCCAGCCGGGCGGATGTAAGGGAGCGGTGGCCTTGGTGCGAAGAGCTTGAGTAAATTTGGGGGGAGGAGATGAGTGCCAGGCATCCTGGATGCCAATGATGATGGGAGAGGGTGAAAGACGTGTGACCAGGAGTCACGCGGAGAGTCCATGAGCCTTGCATCTGACGACCTCCGGTGAGTTTCCCAGTACAGCCCGACACCTTTCGAGATGATTTATTCTCCCCGGAAGATAGATGGCCAGGTTAAAAAGCCTCCTCTTGCCCTGGAGAATATGCGGGGCTTCTCGCTCTTTTGCCGCCGTCACAAACCCCAGGTCGCTCGCATTCGCCTCCTTCTTCAATCCCAACGAGCGATGGTCTGGCAAACGTCCAGGTCACATCCAACCCGACGTATTCCTCAGCGTTCACTCTAGCCCACCCCCCGTACCACTCTCCGCGTATCGCCTCTCCCCCACCCTAACCGCCCGCACCTTGCCGAAGCTCTACGCTCAACTGTCCAAGTCCCAGTTGACGTTCCTCGTCGTCTTGACCTCCATGGCCGGTGTGGCAATCTCTCCTTTGCCTACAAGCGTGCCCACCCTCCTTGCTACTGCTGTCGGGACCGCATTGTGTTCCGCGTCGGCAAACACTCTCAATCAACTCCAAGAGGTTCCCTTCGATGCCCAAATGGTCCGTACACGAATGCGGCCGTTGGTCAGGAAAGCTATCGGTTCACTCCATGCCACCGCTTTTGCGGTGGTCACCGGGACCCTTGGCCCGATCCTACTTTACACCGTGGCCAACCCCACCACCGCCGCACTAGGGTTAGCTAACATCGCCCTGTATGCTGGGGCGTACACCTGGATGAAGCGAAGGACGATTTGGAACACTTGGGTAGGCGCAGTCGTTGGCGCTATCCCCCCTCTTATGGGCTGGACTGCCTGTGGGGGGAAACTCCTACCCTCCGTGACCTATACCCCGGAGTACTTCCTTCCCTCCTTTCTTTCAGACCCAGCGGTCTTATCCGTGGACCCTTCCCTGATCGACAATCCACTTGGTTCCATCGCCTTGTTTATGTTGTTGTTTTCCTGGCAATTTCCACATTTCAACGCCCTCTCCCATCTATACCGGGGCTCATACGCGCAGGCGGGCTACAAAATGCTTTCCGTTTTATCCCCCGCCAAAAACGCACTCGTTTCCCTGCGCCACGCCATTATCCTCATCCCCACCTGTTCCATTCTATTCCCCCTCTCCGGCCTGACAACTTGGACATTCGCTGCGACCAGCTTGGTCCCAGGTGCCGTTTTACTCCGTGCTGCGTGGCGGATGTGGCGCACAGGGAGCGAAAAAGATGCCAAAAGTCTATTCCAACACAGTCTCTGGCACCTCCCTGCCATCCTTGGTTTGATGATGATTCATAAGAATGGCGTCGACTGGCCCAGTGAATGGTTTGGGAAAAAAGACGAAATGCATGTAGATCCTAATCCCAGTAGTTAGCCTCGCCCCACTCAATAAACCAGTGAATAGTGGCAACCTCAATGCAACTTTTTGGCCCTGGCGGCCTTTGCTTCATCCCGCTTCCTCTTCAATGCATCCAGTCTGCCCTTCAACAACACCACTTTTGCATCCGCCTCCTCCTGCGCCCGCTCCTCTTCAAGCAACCTATCCATAATCAACTCCTTCTCGTCCTCTTCCTTCCTTTTCCTTGATTCCTCCTCGTTTCTTGGAACCTCACTCTCCGTTGTTTCAGCGTCCTGAAGTTCTCGTGTAGGCAAACCGAGCACGTTCTCTGGGAGAAGTTCTGGTTCTGCAAAGAGAGTGGCACGTTTGAAGGCCTCGTGTCGCTGGTCAACCGAGGTAGGGGCGGGTGTCAGCATTTCCTGTTGGAATCTCTGCCATTCTAGATCGATGTGATTATCGGGCGCTCCTGGTGGCAGTTTAACAGGGTCGCTTTCGTCCTCGTCGCTGGGGTCATCGTCGGCCGGACGAATAGGTCCTCTGGAGGGATCGGAGAAGAAGTGAGATGGGAAAGCGCCGGAGTGCTCTGGTGTCGGGTTGACCACGTCCTCAGGCGTAACCTTGCGTTTTTTGGAGTCTGAGGTGGGAGGGACTTCTTCACCATCCAAACAGTCGTCCTCCCCGACCTTCCGTTTCCCCGTGGACCTTATCGCCTCCTCTTGTTGATCGTCTACTTGGGATGCCCTTTGTTTCGCAACGTTCCCCCGGTGGGCTTTACTCCCGACGTGTCCTGCCCAAGCGGACGCCTGCTTGATCACCATTTCACAGACAGTGCATCGCAGTTGACCAGTCGACGTGTAAGACGCGTAAGGATGCTGAACCCGAATTTCCTGCCGCTTGGCCTTAAGCAAGGCACGTACGTCAGACATAGTGAGGAGTGAAGAGATCGTGGGAACAAAGCTAAATCTGGTCGCCCAGAGTCTATGAGAAAGTGTGTATCTACGTATCGTAAGGTATTCCAAACGTGTAAGTATTTGACCAGCAGCCCAATCAGTTCTTGTTCGCAAACATATTCTGAATGGAGGCAGTGGAGTACGATTTGGGACGTTCCAGCGCTGCAAGAGTGACATGAGCCGTTTCTCCCCTGTGAGAGGCGGGCAGAGATATACGCACGGGCACCAAGGGCACGGTCCCAGATAAGTTGTGCGGCAACACCGAACGCACGGGAGACACCGAATAAGACGGTATAGAACTCCATTTGAGTTAGTCCGTAGTGAGTAAGGAGTACACCAGAGTGGGCATCGACGTTGGGCCATGGGTTCTTGGCTTTTCCGGCCTAGATCCCGCGTTAAGGCAGTGAGCACTGAAAGGAAAAACCAATACTTACCTCGAGCAATACGTCGGGGACAATAGTATATACCTGGTTGACGAGCTTGAAGAGGGGGTCTTCTGGCAGGTTCTTCAACGCGAACTCCCGCTGAGCCATGTAACGAGGGTCGGTTTTGCGAAGGACGGCGTGTCCATAACCTGGAACGACCTGGCCGCCTTTCAAAGTGGACCACACATAGTCACGGACGGCCTCATCTGACGCATTCTCGCCAATGTTGCTTTGCATCTTGCGGAGCCAAACAAGGACTTCCTGGTTAGCGAGGCCGTGGAGAGGACCGGCAAGGCCGTTCAGGGCGGCACCAAACGCCAAGAACGGGTCCGAGAGAGCCGATCCAACGAGTTTCCCTGTGTGGGCAGAGACGTTTCCTCCTTCGTGATCACTGAGGCCAAAACATGAGCGGGGGAATAATTATAGTTGATGGGGATATTCACCTGTGGATGGTGAGATACAAGCGCATGAGGTCAACGAAGGCCTCGTTATCGCCAAACCCAAGTAGCGTGGCAAGATTGTGGGAGTAATCTTTAGCAGGATCGATGGCAGGGAGCTTTCCTTGGCCGAAGACGTTGCGGTAAATTCTTCCTGCGATATTTGGGAGCTTGGCGATCCTAAAAGATCATTGTCAGCAGGCGGCGGTGGCGACAAACAAATAAAAGTTACAGGTCCATGGAGTCTTCAAAAACTGGTCCCCAGTAGTCCTTCTTTGAAATACCTTGGGAGTAGGCTTTTGCGAAGGCAGAGTCATGGTTCAACTACCATCAAGGTTATCAGGCAGGGGAAGAATAACTGGCAGGGGGAGAACTTGCGGCAGTGACTGCCAAACTAAATTGGCTCATGGGATGGAGAGTCGGAGGACACCTATCAAGGAGCTCTTCAACGAACTCAGGAATTGCAGCGCGGGCGGCCCAGTCCTTGGACAACTCGGCGACCTGTTCTGGGGTGGGAACCTCTCCGGTCAATAAGAGCCAGAAGAGACCCTCAGGCAGTGGTTCACTCCCGCCGGGAGCCTTAGGAAGGAGTTCCTGACATTCCGGAATTGTCTTGCCACGGAAGCGAATCCCCTCATCTGGAGTGGGGTGAGCAAAGGAAGGGAGGAAGGAGAATAGTGGCGTACCAGCATCAAGAACAGAACCATCCCAAATGAGAGCTGGGAGACCGCGCATGCCACTGGACCCTGGAGTAAGCGGGGAAGCGATATGAACGGAACGTGTCATTTACCCATATAAGTGATCGACGACAACAGGTCCGAAGGACTTTTTGCCGTGTTCGGCCCTGGTTGCCTTGACCTAAAAGGGTGTTGGCGAGAACGGAGGCGGGGGATGTTGGGACGTACCTTCTCAATTTCTTGCGGAATGAGGGCAGCCAACCTCTCCTTAAGGGTCGACTGTTTTGATGATGTAGACGCAAACCGGGCTGACGAGAGAGCGAAACGGGAGGGAGAAGAAGACTGGGGATGAGGCTTAGCTGGCGTAAAAACAGGGAAGGGAGAGGACGGAGACACACCTGCCTGAGGATGGAGCGGTACATGGTGGATGGAGCGGAAGGGGAATGAGAAAACGAAGAGCTTGGGAAAACTCGGAACGACGGTAAAAGTCGCGTTCGTCCCACGTGACCGGAAGGAGATCGCCATCCTCCGGAGTCCGCGTACCGCAACCTGCTCGATCAAATGGGCAAGAGGAAACGAAGACAGAAGACAGAGGAAAAGGGGGAGGATGAGACGGAAAAACCAGTCCTACCCCAGGTTCATCCCACCTTCCTGCTCTGAGGTGCTGCTAACCCCCGCTCAAGAAACGTCACTACAGGCAGCGCGCCCACGCAAATCCGTTTTCAGACCACGTCTTGGATTATCCAACTCGGCCCACGGATGTTGACTGGGCTGAACATTTCCAGGGCATCTCCAAGGCCCCAGAGTTTGCAGACATAGGGTGCGGCTTTGGTGGTCTTCTGGTTGCTCTAGCGCCCCTCTTCCCGGAATCGCTTATGTTGGGTGAGAACCGGTCCCTGCTGGGACGTCGCTCGATTCTCGGCTGATCGACGCGGGCATAGGACTGGAGATTCGCGTCCAAGTCTCACAATACGTGCGAGATCGCATTGCGGCGCTTCGTGCAAACGCTACGGATGGATCGTTTCAGAACATTTCCGTCGCCCGTGCCAACTGCATGAAGTTCTTGCCCAATTACTTTGCCAAACACTCCCTCTCATCAATCTTCTTTTTGTTTCCCGACCCGCACTTCAAACAACGAAAACACAAGGCGCGCATCATCTCACCGACACTTCTCGCCGAGTACGCGTATGTTTTGCGACCTGGTGGTGTCGTTTACACAATCACCGATGTCGAAGACCTGCATGTGTGGATGAAGAGCCACCTGGAGGCGTTTCCGTTATTTGAGGCTGTGGAAGAGTCAACGCTGCGGGCGGAGGGGAAAGGAACCATACTCGACGCTGTCTACAGTGGGACGGAGGAGGGGAAAAAGGTAGAACGGAACAGTGGTAGCAAATATCTAGCATGTTTTCGCCGGATTCATGTCAGTCGAGAGGACGTGTAGCCTGACCAATCAAATCCGTGGGATTTCGGTCACGCGGACCATTCCGGGTCGAGGCGACCTTTGGCTTTTCGGCCTACAGCTAGCCATCCTCTCCTCCTCCACTAAAGACCACGATGTTCTCGAGGCTGTCGACTTCAAAGGCAGCCCTGAAGTCCGTCGGGACCGCAACGCGTACACCCTCTTTACCCAGCCCAACCGTCCGTGCCAAAACAGACCTCGGCTTGCCATCCAATCCTCACCTTTATATTTCTCCAGGTCCGGTTCCTCTCGTCCAACGCTGGTCGAGACGCTCTCCAGGTCCGTGCTTCCTTATTTCCCTCTCGTTGCCAGCCTCCGAATACACCCAATTCAGTCCCCACTCACTTCCCGTACCGCGTTGGCCTCCGCCAGCATACTTACTGCTGGTTCGATTGCCTGGTACACTCATCTTTACGGGTCACTTCCATTCGTTGGCGAGGTTCATGCCAACTCTCCCGGTGAGGATGGTCTGCATCCCACTGCCTACCCATGGTCGCACAACGGATGGTTCGACACCTTTGATCACACCAGGTACCCTTCTCCCTTGGCCCTCGCCCCTTTGCTTTTTAACGCGTTCTTTCAGTATACGACGGGGTTATCAGGTCTACCGTGAAGTTTGCGCCGCCTGCCACTCCTTGGATCGAATTGCTTGGCGCAATCTTGTCGGTGTTTCTCATACCGCTGACGAGGCACGAGTCATGGCCGAGGAAGTCGAGTATCAGGATGGACCCAACGACGATGGTGAAATGTTCACCCGCCCAGGAAAACTTTCTGACTATCTACCTGCGCCATACCCAAACGAGGAGGCTGCCAGAGCCTCCAACGCCGGCGCATTACCGCCAGACTTGAGTCTGATCGTTAAAGCCCGCCATGGCGGTAGCGTGAGTCTAATCTTTTTACTGCTCTCATACTGCGCTCTGACTCCACCGTAGGATTATATCTTCTCCCTTCTCACTGGCTATATCGACCCTCCCGCCGGCGTCGAAATCCGCGATGGAATGAACTATAACCCATTCTTCCCCGGTGGCGCTATCTCGATGGCGCGTGTCCTTTTTGACGGAGTGGTCGAGTACGAAGACGGTAAGTATTGTGTCTTGGATATCTCGGCTCATTCTCACAAACAACTGTTTTCTCCCTCCTCCAGGCACTCCTGCTACGACTTCCCAGATGGCCAAGGATGTGGTCACTTTCCTCCATTGGGCTGCCGAACCAGAGCACGACGAACGCAAAAAGATTGGACTGAAGGCTGTCATTCTCTTCTCTGCCTTGACTGCTATCAGTTTGTACGTCAAGCGTGCGAAGTGGGCTGGCATCAAAACGAGAAAGATATGTGCGTGCAAATCCAATAACTCCTTTGCTTCCTCCCCAGCTGACTTTTTTCGCCAGTATACACTCCTCCGGTCGACAAACACCACTAGATTACTTGTTATAAACGACCATTATATCGTAGCGAATACCAAGCGTTGCTCGTGTATCCCGCGCGAACCTCTCCATTTTACGGTACGATTCCGCGACCCCCACCCTCCCTCGAATGGCGGTCTGCCCACCTCGCGGGCATGCGTACATCGATAAAAAGGACAAATTTAAAACAGCGATGTGTACGGGTGATACGGTGTGGGCGTCGCTCAAACATCCTTTAAATCAACCCAGATCGTTTAGTCGAAGGGCACGATCCCGGTCGATTTTCTACGGATGGTAGAACGGGCGACTTGTCGGTTTTCGACCCGCTGCTACCCCCCTCGGTCGCAGTCGTGGCAAAGTACGAGCCTTAGTTTCAGCAAAGCTTGGCAAGAAGACATCCACAACATCCACCAGCCCACAGTCCGGCCAACAACGAGTTCATAGCGTAAAGCGCAGAAGACTCGATAGGCACGATTCACCCAAGCTGGCTTATGAGAATATCTCCCACCCTGTTCAGCCCCTCGTATCACAATCCTGGGCATAATCGCCAATCACGCACGGCAGGAGGTGTGACATTAAATTTGGAGCTCATATGCGGCAATTTCTCCCCACCTGCCGCGACGCGCCGTGCACCTCCTTATCCGACGGAAGCGTCGGTGTTCGATCCGAAGAGTGCGTATGGCAGCCAGCGCGCGAGGCTAAAGACGTCGGCATTGTTTCCTTAGACCCAACCTTCATCCTGCTTTCAACGACTCACTGGGCCAATGCCATAACGCCGGGTTCTTCGGATCCGCTAGGAGCACCGTTAAGGCTATAGTGACGAAGTCGGACTTTCGCTCCTCGGCTACAATAGCCTTCCGTCTCATTCGCCATCTCAGAGGTGCTGTTCTCTACAATTCTCGTGGGTGAGGGGCGATTTCGGCATAGAGGTTTCTTCTGTCAATATTGATCTTTTACGACAGTGTAAAGGCTGCATATTTGGCGTTGGGCATTACAACGCCTCTTGCTGTCTCATAAAGTATACGTATACTTGCGTAAGCGAGAAGCAAAGGGCATGCTGGAACGCACACGTAGATCGGTGACTGATATAGCATATGTCTGGTCGCCCTAACCCTGCATAGCAGACGTAACAGGTACCCAGTTGTTTGGACCTTTCTTCATACGGGACCGTGTGACTCGTCTCCAGAGGTTCCTTCACCAGTGGCAGTGTCTTCGCTTTCCGAGGTTGACTCCTCGTCTCCACTCGCACCTTCAATGTCACCCTCTTCGAATAAACCGGATGTCTCCCCATCGTCGTCACTGTCGTCAGCGCCATCAGCGCCGTCACTGTCACTCCCAGCCGTTTCATCGACGTCTGCGTAAAATTTATCCAGGTCTGTCCATGGCGCCGGAGAGCTGCCAGTCACCGCTGGAGAGTGCCTTCCAGTGGGAGTTAGGACAATTGGGGAGGGACCATGAGACGTTGACGCGATCGAGCGGGGTGCGGTCACCTGCGCGAGTCCTTGAGGCTGGACATCGTCTTCCGTATCTCTCAGAGAAGATTCCGTCCCTTGCTCGAGCCATTCGGGGAGACCCTGGACCATGGCCATGGCTCTGCCGATGACGAGGCTTGACGTTGCCAAGGAGAAGCCACTCGTTTCTGCCAACGTAAACACCATGGTGGGTAACTGCAAGGAAATACGCACCTTCCAATGCGGAAGGCTCCTTCACCGCCGCCTTATGTTCAAATAGCACCATCTTCACCTGCTCTCTCCTAAGTATCACGCCTCCGTGGTCTGCTTCACCGTCCTCCCTATCGCCAAAAATGTTTGGCACGACCCCCGCCAGTAGTGAAGCGACAAGCCGTGCACGATCGCGAACATCATAGTCTTGATCATAACGGGCCAGTGACAACGAGTACCGTCCCAGCAATTGTAAGGCAGTACTGGTGGGGTTCAATACAAGCAGTTTTGCGGCTAAGCTGATGATCTGTAGCTTGACCTCTGGCTTCTATTGGCGTGTAAGCCTGGGTGTTATTTAGGTGCGGATGACGCTTACCTCGTGCGGGAAGGACTTGCACGTTCGCCGAAGGACATCAGGGGCCCATTCTGCAATTCCATCAAGAGCACCTATTTTCGCGGTCTCGAGACACGCATACTGGCCCACCAACCATACCGCGCAGGACCTTGACTTTGGGTGCTTGATATCATCGATAAGGTAGGCTAGCCGCGAGACAACTGTGGTGGGGAGCTTGTTTTCCTGCCCATCGGAGTTCATTAATTGCCGCTGTACCAGGGATTTAAGAACCAGAACGGTATTCGTGACGATGACATCTGAGAAACACAGTTCAGGGTGTGGTTCGTGATTCTTTCTGGGAGCGTTGACCGACCGTGCTTGCTCTGGATGAAGGTCATCATTGCGTTGAGGGCCTGGTGAGTGCATTCCGGCACGATCCTGGCGCAGTATCCAATTGCACGGATCGAGCGTTCGACTAGAGTATCGTCAGGGTCCTCTGCGTAATGCTGGTTTCTTGAGTCGAAAACCGTCTTCCGGTGAAAGAAACGCGTACGATGAACTCCTTCAGAAGAGTTTGATGGTTATCCGCATTCAAGACAGACCGCAAGATACGCATTTTCTCCAACTTTGTGGCTCGCAGATCGTGTGACCGGATGAAAAACCTGTTGTAATGGGGGGAGAGGGCGGCCTGAGGGCGGGCGTCACTTCCAAACATATGTATCGCTTCGCAGGGTAGACTCACAGGAGATTTGGACGAAATGGAAAATAGATACGGCAGGACAGTCCGTTCAACCTCTGGAGAGCTGTGAAGTAATCGCAAGAGTGCGGGAATCGCTCGAGTAATTCTTGAGTCGGAACTCAAGTAGAAAATGATACGAGTGATTGCAAGGATTACCTGCGGCGGTTAGATCCCCAACCCCACCACATAGATTGTCGTAACTCACTGCTGGGTTCCGCGAAAGTAGCAGCGATTCAGACGAAGATAACAGCAGTTCAAGGTCGACGTCGTCGGTCTGTACACCAGCTGCGCCGTCAGAACACTGCTTTGGCAACATCGTCCTCGCGTAGCGGAGAAGTAGGTTCAACCACGTCAGTTGCCCCCACTCGTCAAGGTCGACCAAGAGTCGACACATTCTGCGGTGGTGAGGGTGCAAAAGATCCAGCCGTGTCGGGCAAATCGCATCGAAAGCGACTGCAACAGATCCAATCGATAACGGGGACCTATCCCGAAGCAGTGTCGTAACTATTGAAACCAACTCTGGTTGATGAGATGGATCTAGGCTGCGGTGTATTTAGGTGCCGTGTTAACACTCGAAACCTCACGCGCACCTAAAGCACTTGGGGATCGCGAGAGCAGCCGCCTTGCGGACGTATGGGCTCGGATCGGCAGAACATTTCCTTATCGCAAGAACGACAATGCTGCCTATCATAGGAACTTTCACGCCGCTTAGGACACGCAAGGCCATTGCGCGGATGAGGGGATTGGGATCTGTGAGGTCCTTCTGAAAAGTGTTAATCGACAACAAGGCCAAATCCGGTTCCTGTTCCGCATAGCGGAGTAGGTAGATGTAAACGAGCTTCCTGATCTCAAGGTTGTTCGAGGCCACGTTCTTCACCACTTGGGCGAAGAATTCGGAGACATTGCGACCTTTAGATATCATCTTACGCACGTTGAGCGGAACGACTCGGAAAGACGATGAGTGAAACCCTACGGCGATCAGACGTTTCATGGCATCGAGTTTCTCTCTGTCACTGTTCGAGTCGAGCTGGTGGTGGATGTTCTTGAGCCGTTCCTCGGTCGTGTCGAGAAACTCAGAGGACGTGCCTCTGGAGAGGTTCAGGTCTCTCGTATGTTCCGAGAGAGATTCCTGAAGGCGAGCCCCGAAACGAGAGGCATTCTCCGCTATGGCGTTGATGCTGAGGGCGGCCATGAGAGAAGGGGTACGATTGGGGGAATCAGGAAGGCCGAAATGCGGCCGGCGAGTGCCGGTGGCTGACGGATCCGCCCCAGCCGCGTGGGAAAATTTCCTCACCTTGCTTTTTCCCTGTCCTGATCTCTTCGCCTTTCTTCAACAATGGTTCGCCCTCCCCACCTACCTCCAACTCTTCATCCTCACTCACTACTTTTATTTTCACAGAGTTACAACGGTTATAGCAACGGCTATGGTGGTGGGGGTTACGGTGGGGGCTACGGCGGCGGTTATGATGACAGGATGAGTAACCTTGGCGGGAGCCTCCGAACCGTCGACTGGAGCTCCACCAAGCTGGAACGCTTCGAAAAGAACTTCTATGTCGAAGAAAAGAGAGTTTCCAGTCGCTCTGACAAGGAGGTAGAGGATTTCAGGCGGGAAAAGGAGATCAAGGTGTGGATTGGTTCCCTGTTGACACGTTTTTTCCACCCACACCCCACCAGGTCCAAGGTCGCGGTGTTCCTCGACCCGTTACCGCTTTCGACGAGGTCGGGTTCCCTGAGTACCTCATGACCACAATTCGCGCGCAGGGGTTCCCTTCGCCAACACCTATCCAGTGTCAAGCATGGCCTATGGCGCTGAGCGGCCGAGACCTCGTGGCCATCGCCCAAACTGGAAGCGGAAAGACGATTTCTTTTGCCTTGCCTGCTATGTTGCACATCAATGCGTCAGTCCCTTCCCCTTTACATCTACACTCTTGACTCAAGGACAAGTTTAGTCAACCCCTGCTCAATCCCGGGGATGGCCCAATAGCACTGATCCTTGCACCAACTCGTGAACTTGCTGTTCAGATCCAACAAGAGTGCACCAAATTTGGGTAAGGATCCCTTGACGTGATAGGATTAGGGCTCTGACACCCTTCAGCTCGAACTCGCGGATTCGTAACACTGCGATTTACGGCGGCGCCCCCAAGGGTCCGCAGATTCGCGACCTCTCCAGAGGCGTTGAAATCGTCATTGCCACTCCCGGTCGTCTCATCGACATGTTGGAAACCCAAAAGACTAATCTTCGCCGTATCACGTACCTCGTCATGGACGAGGCTGACCGTATGCTGGACATGGGTTTCGAGCCTCAAATCAGAAAGATCGTTTCTCAGATCCGGCCTGACCGTCAAACGCTCATGTTCAGCGCTACATGGCCCAAGGATGTCCAAAAGCTTGCTAACGTAAGAACCGCTCTAACTTCGTGGATAGCAGGTACTTACACTTATCACAGGACTTCTTGAACGACTTTATCCAAGTCAACGTTGGCTCGATGGAACTGACGGCTAACCACAACATTCGTCAAATCGTTTCTGTCTGCACCGACTTTGAGAAACGGACCAAGTTGATCAAACATCTTGACCAGATCAGCCAAGAGAGCGCGAAAGTTCTTATCTTCGTGGGCACCAAGCGAGTTGCGGATGATATCACCAAGTACTTACGCACGGACGGATGGCCGGCCCTTGCCATCCATGGTGACAAGGAACAGTGGGTATTTATAATTTTATCCGGGAGCCTCAATGTGCTGAGGCTGAACAGGCGTGAACGTGACTGGGTGTTGGGTGAATTCAAATCGGGGCGGTCCCCGATCCTGATTGCGACTGATGTTGCGTCCCGTGGCCTCGGTGTGTATTCTCTTTTACGACAAGCGCTGAGACAATCCGTTGTGGTTCCCCGGGTGTGCTACTCACTGGATCCCTCACGTCTGCGTGTACGTATACGGCCGGGGCGTCGCTCCCTTTGATATGGTCGCGACGGGTGCAAGTTTTCTATTTCCGTTTCTAGGGCTCGTTTCCAGGACTCGGGCAGGCTTTCACACAAGACCTGGAGAAGATCGGTGGTTATTGCTAACGTCTCCCTCTGACCTCTATCGTGATCTCCCGCGACCTTCGCCCCAGCGGAGGGTTGCGGGCTGTGTTTCTGATTCGGAAGTGGTTACGGACTCGACGGCATTCCAGGACTCCCGATATTTCCTTGGTTGAAGCTTCTCATGTCCCTCTGCCTGGATTCGTTGTATCTCGACATTGATTATCAAGTTGAGATGCACTCCCTGGACTTCAGAACGGTTGCACCGTGCCCCATGTTGTCGAAGCGCTTGTGTTATCCCCTGTTTGGTACTCATATTGATCATGTCGATTGCACCTCTCCAATATGCGTCGTGGATTCCTTTTGCTATGCTCCTAACTCAACATTGGCTTCCTGACGAAAGACGTCAAGGATGTAGGCTATGTCATTGTCAGTGCCTCAACTTTCTTCTTGTTCGTTTTTGGCTCACAGACCATTGTAGAACTATGATTTCCCGAACAACTGCGAGGACTACATCCATAGGATCGGACGTACTGGAGTAGGTTCCCCCGTATCCATAAACCAGCTTGGGCGATACTGATCCAAATATAGCGTGCCGGGATGAAAGGAACCTCATACACGTACTTCACGACGGACAACGCTAAGCAGGCCCGAGAGTTGATTGGGATCCTACGCGAATCCAAATCGGAAGTCCCTCCGGAGCTGGAGCAAATGGCCATGTTTTCCGGTGGTGGGGGTGGTAGAAGTTCGTTCTCATCCATTACTATTTCCCCTTGCTTTCACTAATCGTTGTCTAGGTCGATATGGTGCCGGTGGTCGCGGTGGTGGTGGGGGTGGA
>Ga0307511_10001098_pt1 | contig 28789 bp, 39 predicted proteins | sample 13_EM_MG_FD_200266 | JGI IMG/M metagenome (GOLD analysis project Ga0307511, IMG submission 200266) | Populus trichocarpa ectomycorrhiza microbial communities from riparian zone in the Pacific Northwest, United States - 13_EM | ecosystem: Host-associated > Plants > Roots > Unclassified | place...
CATTAATTCCAAATTTGAACATACGATGGGCCAATATAATCTTTCTACTACGATCGATATTGTCCGAATGGCTATTTGGGGTCGTGGGACTCGGAGTTCCTGTGCCACTAGTCGATGGGGAAGTAGTTTGCCCACTTAATGCGCAAGAACAAAAATCACACCATTCATTCTAACATGGACGATACATATCAGATTATCCCTCACCCCATGTTTCTTTTACTTCCTCTTCCAGACCTGAGTATGGAGTTTCTGGAACCTGAATGTCAGACTCTATATAGTTTGACCAATGCTGTCTTCCAAGTCTTTAATGGCTCATTGGAGGCCTCCGACTGTATTCCTTGTTTGCAAGCCAACTCTCCCAAATGGCGGAATAGAAACGGAGAGTGGCTTTGGGCAGATATTTATGTATATTCACACTGTTTGCACTGGTAATGGGAAAGTAATATTATAAACATCAACGAAAGGTAATCGATCGGCATTTTCCTGTTGCTAGGAAATCAGCGACTCCCTCGAACCCTTGCCCTTTGTCTTCCTATTCCTCTCTACTTCAACGTTGAACACTAAACTCAAGACATAGTCCAACCACCCTGCCGTGTGGAAACAAAAAGCGACTTTTGCCTCCGTACTATGTGCACGGCACTGGATGCTGAGAGCCTGACGATTGGCGAGTACGATTATTGGTATGATTGTGCTGCTGATGCGTTGATTGGGACTGTGTGTTGGTGATACTCAGGCATATGTTCCCGCGACTGTGCTGGCTACCTCCAGCTGTTAATCAGGAGGTGATATGAATATTCATGGGGTTGGGATGTACTGCGATGGATTGAAACGATTGATTAGTCGGGGGTGGCAGAACTTGAGTCAATGCACTATAACGGTAGTGTATTTGAACCAGTTTCGGGTTTTGGATACAGGGATGAAGTTGGGGTATGGGAGTAAAATTGGAGTTTACACCGATGTATGCCTTTGGACTTTGGCGAAGTGTGATTTCATAAACCCCATATATAATATCGTACCCTGGACTACCGTGATGGGCTAGCATGATACGTTCAGCATATCTCTATCGCTCGACTTACTTAAGTTCGTACCTTGCGTTCTGCTTGCCTGGTTAGTGTTCTGCAAGAAGAAGGACTGGTATTGCACTCCGAACCCACTACTTGCCAGGTACTAATACCAGTACTTACTTCAGCAGTTAGATTGGCAGAGGGCTCAGCAATATCCCAGGTCAAAGCTAATGTTCAGGGCTGTTCCAGAATTTGAGGGGACATCTAATCTATTGGATATTTACAGGAAAACCACGCTCAATTCTCCGCCACTGACACTTGTACTGAATAGTACATGGAGAATGCTCGAGCCAGTATGATACGGAGCAGTACAGAAACGCCCTTCTCTTGTACATTGGCAGCGGCGGTTGTAAGATTACGAGGTTACGAGCGGAGTAATGGTGAGAAAGAGAGATAGATGTATTCAACGTCAGGGCTATCTAGATATCGCTATAGTCTTGAAAGCTATGGTTCTGTGTCCTGTCCTCTTATTCCACCGCCGGATCTTGTTCCTTATATTCTTCGAACCCAATCTCAAACTTGCCTTTCCGGGCATCCCGGTTCCTACCCGCATAACTCAAAGTTGCCGTTTCCTGCCCATGATCGACCTTGCGTTCGGCCTTGCATTTCCCCGAGAGTATTTCCTACAGCGGTCTGCACATTGGTCTTTACATTCGCAACGAAAATAATTGCCTGCGAATCACCCGCTGAAGCATTTAATAATGGGTCTCGGAGGTATGCTGTAATTTTCCGGTATTAGTTCCTATTAGTGAATAGTTCCTATTAGTGAATAATATTTTAGGGAATTGCCTTTCAAAGGTCAACTGAGACTTGTTGTTTATTGCACACAAATACTATACGTGCAGCAGCAGAGAATGCTTCATGTGCGCTTGCAGATGGAGCAGAATCTTAAAGATGAAACTAGCCCAGACCAATGCCGTCATTATCTTCGAATTCTGCAAATTGACATTGGTCAAGCAGGCGCTGGTTAAGTTGCTGTGATGTCATAAAGTATTGTGCACCGGTACCGTGATGTGTGATCTGCGAAATGTATTATGTATCGTGATGTTGTGTGATGTCGCAAAGCGTTAAGGACCATGATGCTGATGTCTGGCAAGGCAATGAATGCGAAAAATTTTACTAACATCACTTTTAGCCGAATTCCTTGACATATGTATCCCCCTTCAACACTAGCTACACTGCTTGGTTATTCAAGCATCCCTAGGCTAAGTGTAAGCTCTCGCAAGTAAATTTCCAGCTTCGTGTTGCTGCTTTCCAATCCAGAACCAGTACCTATGTAGTACCTAAGGTACAAAAATACATTCCGGAACTCAAGTACCGTACTTACCTTGACGTGTGTATATATTTAAGCATTGGAAGCTAATCCTGATAAATATTGGAGCAGTACTGCTACTAGTCTGAGAGACCTCGGGAATTTGGTCCGGGAGACGAATATTTCATGGCCAGTACGGAGCTTTTCCCAGGCGATAGCAAGTACATAAGGGTTTGGCCTTTTTTTTTACCCCTTGGCAGCATAATTAACGATCGCTATCAACCCAAACATTCGTCTCTCCCTTGGAATAAGATTGGTCGGGGTGTAGGTGACTCCGTGGGTCGAAATGAAGTTGTGGCATGTAGTTTACCATCCGGTTACCCTCAGGTTGATGAAAGGCAGGTATGGTGATATTCTGTCCGATTCACCAATCTATGTGTGGAAATCAATATAGAAACTGATGGTAGGCATAGCGCAGTTATAAGTCCTTTACCTCACGGATTGAGACAACTCATTTTGACGTTTTGAATACAGAACATTTGAGAATATCAAAGTACATACAGCGACTCAAATTAGAAAACGAAATCAATGCCACGGTATGTATCCGAATAGGCAGGAATCGATACTTGGAACGCTGGAATAAATATTTACCCTCTCAACTGGTATGTAGTTCTCACATAAAGGTAAGGGTAAGGACAAGCCAATCCCGGCAAATATATCCCAATCGGTAACTGAGCCTTATCCATGAGTTGGGATCTCTGATTTGAAGTATTTTAACAGTAACAGATCTACTAGTATGCTACTAGTATGGACTGTTTGTACATCGTGTAGAGGGTCATATGGTAGTAAACATTACATGAATTCCATATCCTAAATATACAATCCCTCCGTTGCCGTAGAAGAAACAAAACCCTAATCTCCAACCTTGAACAACAAAGAAATATGAACCCAGAACAATACACCAACGCCATTTATAAATTGCCTCCCCGGTCGCCAGTTCTCATAATCCGTTCTCTATACGTGCCGGCGCGGTATCAGCCTTCCGAACGTGCCCTGGAAGTGGCACGAGATAGCCGGGTTTCAGACCCCCGCGGGCCGTTGCCTGTTGTAAGTAGTTCAGCTCTTTCTAAAATATAAATTCAATGTTAGTTCTCGATATATATTCATTGACGGGGGGATATGACTTTATTATTATTGTAAGCTGCTTACCTCGTGTAGCTTCTCTGGTACTACAATCACATGTTTCGACATCTTGGACTGTCCAATTGGGTCTCTGTTAGTAAAGAATGGGAGGTCGCATGAAGCGAATATAAGTCACATACCTCTCGTTTGACCTTACATGTATAATTTCCAAACCGCAACTCCATATATTTGTCTAGATGATCGGCAAGTATGTACCGCCCCTCGACAGTCTGCGTAATATGGGGTCGATCGCAGCTGGGGCACATGCGAGCTTGAGTATTCCCGGCGCTGCTCACGCTATTCGTGCTGCTGATACTACTGAAGGAGGTTGTAGAAAAACCGCTGTTAGTGCTTGCGAGGGATGTAGTACTTCCGTTCGTGTTACTACGGAAACCACGGCGCCTCATGTGTTCGAACATTGTCAGTTGGTTTCTCGTTGCAACCTACGCGTTGAGTTGGGAAGAGCTGAATTGAGCGGCGGATAAGTTGGTGGGGATCAAAATGAGGGTGGTAGTTATCAATACTTATGTAGGCACGAAGGGGAGTTGGTCCACCCACATGAGAAGTGAGACCGCAGATCAACATCCTCCATTCACGTTCCCATAGATATGCAAGCACGAATATGCGAGCTACAGCCAATCACTTCACATGCAGTGTCTTAAAGTGTACCTCGAACAATTGTCTTTTGTGGATGCGAAACCGAAAATGTGCATGTGACAATCATATATTAGGCCGTTTCGCGATAAACAGCGTGTAAGAAAGCTGCGATGTCTATCAAACAAAATCTACAAAGTGTGTAACGCTAAAGCGCTTAGAGTTGCAGTTCTCGAGCTCTCAGCCTGCTGCACTTGGTCTGGATTATAATATTGAGGCTCCAGAATTCTGAGCGGGGTAAGTACGTGGACGTGCGAGAAGAGGCCTACTGCGATCACATGCATGTCGCAGCTGCAAGCAGGTGCCAGTTAACCCACTCTACAAGGCCTTTATGTGCAATTGCTAGAACAATCACTAAATTTAAAAATGTAATTAATTGCGGTAAGATAATGTGCCATGCCCCTTGAAGATCAGCGGCAAGAATTCGATTTCACGGGAGATTTCAATAGAGACATGTATGCTAACTATAAATGGATAATGCTCTTTTTTTCTTCTTTTTTTCCAAATACTTGTACCGGTATACTCATATGTAGCCGCTTCTGAGGGCCATGATGAGCCAGCCGGAGGTCCAGCTGGGTTGAGGTAACACCCAAGTTAATCTAGAGGCACTGGCGCCTACGTACAAGGAAGCGTAAAAAGGACAAAAAAAGACAAGACTTGTGTATGAGAGAAATGTGAGATGGGGAGGAGGGAACTGCAGAAATCAATCAAGTGGATACAACGTAAAGGGAAAGACTTGCGTAATGGATAATTCTCACTCCTACCTCCCCAAGGTACTGGTACCACTGGCGAACGGCCAAACTAACAAGGGGGTTGTTCTGTCTCAATGAGAGTGTTACCACACCTGTGCTCAGGCATTGTTGCTGAGTTTTGGCCTCGGCTTGAAAAGCGACTGGGGATGTTATACACCAGGAGATCTAGAATGGAAGAGCTGGTCGAGGTCTCTATATATGTATACAAAGATTTGAACTCCTCATGTGGAGCATAATTACCAGTATATTTTATAGAAGAGCTTGGTTGAAGCACTCCGTAATCCGTACTTACAGTACGTATGTATGTAGCTGTTTAGCCCGGCGTCAAGACCTGACCGCACGGAGAGAAAAACAAATTATGTCCCTCAACATCCTAGACCTTCCATCCTAGATTTTCCATAGTGGTTCATTAATACAAGAAATTGAACCTCATCGCACCCTCCCTCTGAGATCGTCTCACGCACCTCAGAATCCGCGTTCGCACAAAATGGGTCCTAGACGCTGCAAACATGAGATAATTGGGAACTGGCGCCAACGGGTTGCAGAGATTGGACTACCCCGGCACATCCCAATCTCGGTAAATGGCCATGAGGTTCCCACTAACAAGAACAACAAGATGGCCATGAAAGGAAGATTCTACCCACGAAATGATCTTAAGAAGCTTCTGACGCAAGAAGTGGTTGAAGATATCCTAAATCATGACTGTCCTACCTACTGCGATCAGCAGCGTGGCATCATAGAGAAGTTGGATGAAGATAGTGCCTGGGCAGACGACCAACCGAGGGTTGCCAGCAACAAAAGCCCCGAGCTTTCACGAACATGGGCAGAACAGATCTGTGGTACAGATGGATCGCCGGGCGCAGTGACTATTTTTGGTCTACTTGTCCTAATAAGAAGGCCTCTTCTGATTGTTGGCTTCCTCGATAAGAATGTGACCGATCAAGGGTTTGAACAAATATGTGATCTTCTAGTAGAGGGGCCAGGCATTTTCGCTTATTGGAGGCATTTTCATGAAAGAGAGGAGGCACTAAGCGAGAAAGCTGCCGAGACCTTTCGGAAACAGATGTGGTCGTTTGTCCCGCCTAAGATATCTGTAAACGTCACGAAAATCACCACACAGAGTTTTAGGCGGGAACGAATACTTCCCTTTATAGAAATGCCACAGCTAATGGGACAAGGTGGGTATAGCAGAGTATATAAAGTTAGAATGCACGAGGACTATTTCGTTGTCCCTTCTGGATTCAAGGTTAGTTCATGATCTTTATCAGGTATATTCGAGGCTGTTAAGTGCTATTGTTTCAAATTTCGCGATTACTGACCGCAACAATAACGTATAGGCCGATGCATATGCTCTTAAACAAATTTCGGAACAGAATGCTAGCCCAGTAGAGATCAAAAAGGAGATAGAAACCCTACGGTTGGTTCAAAACAGCCCACATGAAAAGATCATTCGGTTTCTGGCCGTGTATGAGCATGTTAGCCTTGGGGAAAGCTCACGACCACCGGCTTACAACTTTCTCATGCCTCTGATGGACGGCAACCTGAAGGAATATCTGCGTGGTGAAGGCCCCTTCAAGGGTAAAGATACAGCGAATGGTCTGAAGGCGATGGTGGAGGGAAAGCTCTACAAACAAGTCATTGGCCTCGTTGGGGCCCTACATCACATGGTTCATACTATTAAAATGCACAGAGTTGACCTGAAGCCGGATAATATCTTGGTGAAGCGAGAGCAGGACGGCCGAGGGAACTATAACGATATTTTTATCCTGGCAGATTTTGGGCAGGCAAGGGTAAAGAGGTCGAAAAAGTATACTAAGACGGGCATGGGCGTTACATTTGCTCATGCTATTACAGATGCGTACGCACCACCTGAAGCGTTCCAAAGTGCCTGGGGGGCAAATTTTCCCATCTCGGTGCAGGAAGACAAATGGGATATCTGGCCTCTGGGTTGCATTTTCGTTGAGATCCTCACCTTGCTCGCTCTTGGGCAACAGGGAGTCCACAAGCTTGACCAGGAACGCGAGACGAAGTTTGCACAAGGATTGCAGTTGGTACCAGAGGCGGATCTCGATATGGATCCAGACACGAATTCGAACTCGGATTGCCGATTTTGGGTAACGGAACCCTCGAAAAGTTCACGCTCTGGCCAGGCCCCAACGTTGAAGCAGTCAATCAAACAGTGGCTTTCTCACCTAGAATATCTCACGTTTGGCAGCAAAGAAATCGATGCGGTCACTAGAACCAAGTGTAAGGATTTCATGGCATGGAATATAAGGCTCACAACTGCAATGCTCAACCCATGGCCGTCAACGAACATATCTACGCGATGTAGCATTGGTGACATCGTCACGTGGATGAGGTTGGAACTGCTGGCTGGCACGGACGAGTCTTTGATCACGCCAATGGACACTGCTACCCTCGACAGACTTTTGGGTTTTCGTGTGGGCCAGATTGCAAAGCCAGAGGCCCCAGCTGCGGGTAGCACTCCAAAATTTCCATGGCCAGATATGCAAACAAGCCCCAAAAGTGCTCCCATTTCCACGGTACCCCGCATACTGGAGCCTGGGAATAACCCCCAGGAGACCTGGGCGCCTGAGGCTCCCCCCACGGCGCTTCAGGACAGTAATGACGATGGAAGCCCCAAGACTAGATCTAGCATCGACTCAGAAACTAGTACATTAGATCTGGACATTCCTAATTCCGAACAGAGGCCCGAACATGCGGCTCCAGGGGCCGATGACATGCATAACCATGGGGAAAGGGCATCTCTCTCCGAGAGCTTCAGTTTAGGGCCTGGACTGTTTGACTCGTGGCCAGAATTAGGAGCTGACGGCACGGCGCATGCGTGAGTCTGTTTGTCTGTATATATTCGTTGCAACATTATCTACGTAGCTCACTACATAGGTAGTACTGACTTTGATTCTACCAATATTTAGTGATCCCCCACTGGAGCCATGTGGCGATGAATTTGAGTTGCTTCAAATGAGGTCAGTGCAATTTTGTTGCTATAAAATTTCTTCTGCCTTGGACTAATCACACTTGCGGCCATGTAGTGACATTGGTTACCATATTTTTGGCAATACGGGGAAGGGGCGCATAATGATCTGCCATACATCATACGGACCAGGCTACGACTTGGTTATTCGCACAAAAGGTCTCGATGGGAGAACCCAGAATTGTGAGTGAGATCGATACTATCCATCCATCCTATTTGGATATTGGTAACATGAATGCATATGGAAACTAACCTTCTACGTTCATATCGAATAATAGTATGTATTCCCCGAGAGAAGACTTCTATCGTGCCACTTCACATCGTTTCGCCGGCGTTTCTAAAATCCTATAACCGAATCATTGGCTATGAGCCAACTTATGTTATGCAGTTTGACGGCGAAAGAATTCCTCCAGGGACTGGGCTCCACACCTCTAACGTGACACGTGAGTTAATATCCCACTTGGCCTAGTATTATGTTGCAACTAACTTGGAAAAGACAAGAGCAATCTTTTTGAGATACTTACCCAGCAACGGGTTTTGGCAGCGTAAGTGGAATTACCAAGCACACAGACATGTCCAATACGCCCACATGTTAACCTGACTGATCTCAATTAGGATGCGCCTCAAAAATTTGACCTTACGACACGAAAAACGCAATCTGATGACTCTCTTTCATCCCCTTCATGACTCTAAATATAACGCTATTCGAGCGGAGATATGGGTCGAGCTAGATCAACAAACCGCTGATGTGGATGATGCCAGCCCCCAGGACTTCCGACCTAAACTACCCAAACGGTCTAATACTGACGCAAGCATTGGCCACACTTCAACATCTGGATCCACTTCTAGTCACGGTAACAGAAGTCTCAGGTTACCCAGCTATGGGGCATTCCCCGCCACTAGGAGACTCGTTATATACTGCAAAGCGGGCGTCGGTAATCCACAAATGCAAGGGGCTGATACCATCTACTCCATAAAATGTAAGCATCACAGATCCTTGAGATCCCCGAATATTTTGTATGATTCTACAATTGGCCTAACGCAGGTATATATATATAGTTGATGGGGGTCTACTGCCAGAGCGCTGTGACCATGGGGCGGATCCCAAGGTGCTGCGGGTCTACCGGGCGAAAGTAGTCCATGGTACATATAGGGACCAGGTCTCAGTGTACAAGGTCTCACAAGATCAGCATTTGCCAGGCATACTAATGTCACCGATGGCCTTATGCACAAAGGAGCTGGCAAATGAGACTAGATGTAGTGCCGTTGAGTTGGAATTCCACAGCCGCCAAGGTAATAATTCTCGACGCTGCGTTCTTTTACGTCCCATTTCACTAACGCCTAGATCTATGGCGGTTGCCAAATATCAGATGCGGTAAATTTCTCGATTGCTTGTCACAGGGAGTACCAACAATATGCCGATGAATTGAGAGCGAATGAGAGATGAGATGTTTTACGTCCACTGCTGAGTGGTATTATTATTGGCTTTCTCTTTGGGATTTGCCCTTCCTGTAGATTTTTTTTCGTTAAATTGCAGCAATCATATTGGTGGCCCTACTTGCCATATGCTTTTGTTAACGTTTGCATCATACACCGCCACTCCTTTTGTACACCAACGCCAGTCATATAGTATGTATGCATTTTCCAAAAATTCAACCTGCAAAAAAGAGCTCTATCTATTGCTGTAGCTTCCAATGTAATTTTTTTTTGTCTCTAGTAGCCCCGGTTATAGTTATTTGACGAAAAGTAAAAATTAAAACTTAAGTAGTAGCGAAATTATATTTCCAGATTTGTTGATTGGTTACTTATCCTACAGTGCCATAAAAATGTTCTACACTATTCCCCATAAAAACTAGCGCTATTTGTGTTATTTTTGAAATGACTTTAATTCGCACCCACTGTGCCTGCCTGTCCAGGGCATCGCACCTATACACAAAAATCAGAGAAGAGACTATGAACGTTTTTCTCAAATCCAAATTTTTTTTCATGTATTTATCTGGCAGCTTTGATTTTTAATATTTTTCACACGAGAGCCAGATTGGCCATTATGCCAAGACTTTTGCCAATTCAAGTCACAGGAAATCAAGGAAAATACATTTGCTTAGTCCACCTTTTTACTTTTTACATGAAGGTAGAGGGAATAGAAAAAAGAAGAAGACCCTGAGGCCTTTTAAGGGGAGTGGTTTGAATAGATTTTGTTCAATTTTACAAAAAAGTGGGGATGTTGGCATTGCTCTGAAATTGAAACTATATTTAGCTACCCACAAAGGAACTTGAAGCTACGAGACGCTAACGCTCTAGGTACGGGCGTTTATACAGAGCACATACTAGTATCTTGGTACAGTAAATTTAAACAGTGCCTTCTATCCAATCCCAAGCACCCCAAGCATCGTCAAAACTTATGCGGAGGTGTTAAGATCCGCCACTAATTTTCTCCCCCAATGATTCCTCATCAGGAGTATGCCCTCCGTTCTCTTCATCCGCTCGATTACTATGCCGCTTCCCCCTTCCTTGCTGCAAGAACTTGAACAGCACATACGTGATCACTACGCATATAGTTGTCAAAACTAGGAATCCGAATATGCCTTTTTCAAACGCTACCACCGATTGGCCCTCACCAAACTTGACATAGCCCATGCTAAGGACTTGCTATATAAACATTGCATGTCAGTAAAACAATTTGTGTGTGGTAACCTAGCATATGTCTAGTAGAACGTGTAGCTTACCGCAGCAAAGGAAGCCGGGATAAATACTAAGGCCAAGACTGTCAATGTCCTGGATGTTTTGGCATCCGCAGCCATCAATCGATTATCATCCTGCGCAATGGCCGCCCGTCGGATTTCCATAATGTTACTAATCTATCATTGCAAGGTGTGATTAGCAACATAATCTAAATAATGCCAATATGGAGAAATGAATTAATCAGTAGTTACCACAGAAAGGCAGGCATCTAGTCGCTTCAATGTGGTTCTTGACCTGGACCGCTGGAGGGCAGTTTCGGCTCGAATGGATTCCATACGTAGTTTATAGCCAAGGGGTTCAGAAAATTTTGACTGAAGAGTCTCAAAAACGACACCATTGATCTCAAGTAGGCCATCTATTGTCAGAATCTTGTCTCGCATATCACACAGTAGCTGTGTATCTTTCAAATCGAAGTCAAAGCTTATGCCCATCCCTTCTCTCGACTCTTTAATCGCCGTAGTCTTCGCTCTATCACTCTGTCGCGATCGTGGTATTATAATTAGTCCTACGCCACAACCATTACTAACGTGATAACCTTGGGCTCTTTCCCTTTAGGTCTGAAACTATGGGGAGAAAAGGAAAGCCTCACATACTATGTCGGCTAGCTGGGTCTCCAGATCTCCAATCCTTTTTTTCCACCGTGTGGTCAATGCGTTTGCAATCGTCGTATGCACCAATTCTGGGGTTGGCTTGGGTTCAGGATTTTTCTTATTACATACTTGAAGCAGGAGCTTCTTTACTGTTGCTGTAGGGTTGACAATGATGAAGGTATCAAAGGTAAGTGTCCCCATTCGTCGTTGATGATACACCCCCATTTGCCGGTTACTCCACTCTGACCTTGGGATGCTCCATTCGACGTGCTTAATTAAGTAACAGTACTCTAGGATTGGCTCGAGTGGAGTTAGTGTCGATACCATAATATTCCTGATGTGATGCCAGGTATGATTACTTACCCTCGAACTCCGAATTACTTCCATGGAGTATCCCTCCATACGACTCGTCGACTGCTGTAGTTTTTGTTCCAAACGCCCGAAGCACCTTCCAGAATTCCGGCATAACACTAATCGTTGATAATAATAATTTTGCACATTCTGGGGAGATTGTAATGGGGCCCCACGAGAATTCTTGATTGAGGAATCTACATCTTCGTAAGGATTATGAAGAAAGATGAGTTCAACCATGTTTGGCAGGGGCTTAACAGACATGAATCGAGCTTCTGTGTCAGCGGAAGACTAATAGTCGAATTATAACCCCATTAGCACATCCGATGCAGAGGCCAAAAATTGAGGGAACATACAAACCTGCAAAAATTCTTGCACTTCCTCCAACTTCGTCATGCTGACAAAGTTTCCTAATGCACATCAGACCAATTATTACCGTTGTTGCCCATTGCACCCCGGACAAGTTGCACGGCATTACCTGTTACTGGAGATAGGACTTCAACGTTCATCATATCCTCTGAGGGTTCTATAAATAGGCGGTATTTATCCTCCTCGAATTCTGCAGCCAAATCCTCCAAGTCTATTGTCAGTGAGGAGTTTATCATGCCCTTAGGCCATTCCATTAACGGCGGCGAAGTCATTGAACTATGGCCCGAATCAGTGGGTTTGTGATATTTCAGAGGTGATGCGAAGAGTACGTAGCTCCGGAGGGTTATTGCGTTGGAGAATATTGGTTTGGTGGCAGTCAGAGAAGAAGATATCGTAGAAGTCAATTACCGAATATTGTATGTCACTATGCGATTGACGACTGACGAGTCAAATGACTGCAAGCAAGTACACCGATATGTGCGGCTTGGTAATTCATTTTCATTTTTTCATATTTCTTTTTCCGCCAAGGTACTGGCAAATCACTTGAATTCCTATATAAGACATTGGTTGGGCTGATGACCATCCCGCGTTACCAGGGTACCGGTACCGAGGTCAGTTTTGAGCTCAGACGTTTATAGAGTACCTACATACAATCGCGAGGCTACACTTAAACTGGGGAGATCTACTGGGAGCCCTGGGACGCTAAGCGACCGTGGACCTATGTAACCAGTTAGATGTGGTAGCATGCAACAGGTAAACCATCAGAGTCATCGCAGGGCAGGTAATTAACTTTCGATTCGCATGTCTTATCCCATACCTACTTCCTATGAGGACTGGTGCATTCACCACGAGACATTGCACCTCGTATTTGCTAGCGCAACACAAGCAAATTCGGCAACAATCTTCATGCAGGACCCCTGACGGAATATGTGTGTAAGTGTGACCAAGAATTTCGTATGGCTCAGGTGTTGCTCGGTAAAAAGCATGGCCATGGCGTTTCTCACCAGTGAAGAGCCAATTATATGATATGAGCCCTGAGCCCCAGCACTGGACATCTAGATAGGTATCTACCCCGAGTAGGTATCGTACTCGTGCCGAAGCATTGATTGCCAGGGGGAGAGATCGAGGCTCATACCCATAACCATCTAAGCTGCAACCCTCTTTTCTAGCTCGAGCCCCGAAGTAAATACCGTTGATTGACTTTTCAGGACAGGTCAATTCTTAAAAATTGAAGAACGATTGGAATAGGTTACAATTAGTGTTCACAGTAGATTACCAGCCCTAATATATAGTTAACAATTGAAGGAATTTTGCGCTTTTATACGTGACTCAGGTTTGAGGCAACCAACATCTGAGATTTAATGCTCAGCGCGCGGTCACACGCGGCCGGGACCCGGATCAGAGCCCTGGTGTGTACCTAGCCCAGTGTCCATTGACCTGAATTGATGTGCCACTTCTCTGCGTGTTAAAACGTGCCAGGGCCTCTGTCTCTTCTGCATAACACCCCACTGCATTCCTATGCTGCTTTCAGTTCACCTTCTCACTTAGAATCTCTGATGATCGCAAGCTCGAGCTCCGGCTCAATGGAGAAACGAACGCCGGCCGAGGCCCCTCCAGTAAAGAGCCCTCACGACAACACTGACAATGATATCACGGGAGAAGAAACTAGTAATGGAGATACCAAGCGAGGTCTGTCCCGAGCGCAAACCGATGAAGAGCGCGCTTTGCGGCTTCGAAGCTTGGAGAAGATGGGCTATCTAAGCACAGACAGGCGGATGAGTTTATGGGATGTTGTAACATTGAATCTCAACAGTATAATTGGCACAGGCATTTTTACCACGCCTGGATTGATCTTGGTCCTGACAAGAAGCAAAATCATGACATTGGCCCTTTGGTTTGCTGGTGGGATATATGCTCTGCTCGGGTGAATATACAGCTCTCTCCTGTATCCATATAGAGGGTGCATGACATTTTGACTGACTTGCTAAGCGTTTACATTTACGGTCGATATTCAAAACACATGCTGTTTAACGGTGGTGAATTTCTTTGGGTAGTCTACAACCTGTCCTGGTCGTTTCTATATGCTAATATGCTCGATGTTTGCCATACTTATAGCTCGATGCCGTTTTTAAACGTCCAAAATATCTCTTTGCCATTACTGTTGCGGGGTTCTTTCTCACTCTTGATACGAGGGCTGGAAATTGCCTCGCTTTGGCAAAACAGATTGGGCTTATGCGGAACCCCAATGCTATACGGTCCGAAGATCTCCAGCGAGATGCAGTGGCATACCTGGCTGTTTCCGTTCTAACTCTCGTTTGCTTCATCCATTTCTTCTTCTCGCCTAGAATAAGTTTATTCCTGAACCGATGTTTTGCGTGGTTCAAAATTGCATTTTTGATCGCCATCATCGTGGCAGGGATACACGCTGGATTCCAGCCAGGTTCGGGAAGGCGTGAGAATTGGGGCTGGCACGGGGGAAACAGACCACCCCTCTTAGACGTATTCTCCGCAATCATTTTCATCATTTACAGTTATACGGGATGGCAGACTGCATTTTATGTGAGCTCCCTCTCGTCGAGCTTCCATTGTGAATTCGGCCCGACTGACATACAATAAGGTTGCCGGAGAGGTTGGGGAAGAGGACAGACCAAATAGAAGAGACCTTGAGCGAGGTTCTGTCATCGCAGTCCTCACCGCGTCACTATTATACCTCTTGACGACGCTAGCCTACGTACGAGCTTATTCCACGAGAATCGCATTCAACCCTGTGAGAAGGTAGTGCTGATTAATAATGAAAAGTGTTTAGCTATCCCCTTTGAACTCCTTGTAGGAGATGACAAGGTCGGCAGTGACCTTACAGTAGTTTTGAATTTCATTCCTCGGGTGCGTTGTTAACGGATTGGAAATTCATCCCTTTCGCCCTTATACATATATCCCGTGCCATTGATCGCTTGACGCTGTAGCTTCTCGAAGCTTCACTCACAACCCGGATGCATGGTGGAGACACTAATCATTACTCTCTCAGGCTTTCCATACAACTTCAACCCAATGGGCAGAACTCTTCATTGCGTTTTCCGCCTTTGGGTATCTCATCTCAACCGTCTACGCTTACTCGCGATGTGAGATCATTTTTCATTCCTTCACTTTCTCATCGATATCCTCATGACTATAGTCCCTATTTTAAACCTATGCATGCTGATGCAGGGTCTGATATAGTAAACCAAAAAATATTCCGTCAACGGTTTTTCCCCTTTTATCAATTTTGTGATCGGGATCACCCATACTACAAAACACCCACAGGAGGTCTCATTGTGCAATGGTTCTGGACTGTGCTCAACATTGCAATTGCCCCCAATTCACCTGGCGGGTATGGATTCATCATTAATGTGACGAGCTACGGACACGTTGCCCTCACTTGTATGTATCTCCAATCAAGCTGGAATCCATGCACATGGGTACCCACAATAAAGCATGACTCTGATGAGCGTAGCTATCGGATGTAAATGAGGGGGGAATACTAACATTTTCTTCTAGTTTTCCTCGGCATTGGTATCTTCTTCATGCATACCGTCCGACAGGATTTGGGTTATGATGCCAAAAGAACAAGTACACGGGTTTTGGTTGCCGGTGCACTACTGGCTCTCATCAGCGCGTTCCTTCTTATCGTCTCAGCCATGGGACAGGGATATCCGGTGCACTGGCTCTGGCCAGTTGCCCTTGCTGTCGTACTGTCGTTCTTTTTGATTTATTGGGCTCTATTCAGACTCTGGCTCTGGCGCAGCGAACACCCCTCACCCGGGACGAAGTTCAGTACAGTACGCATATACGAGTACCACCCAAAATATCAGACAGTGGAAGTGGATTTCCAAGGGAGAAAAATGTCCCGCCCTGTCGGTAGTCTTGCAACAGTACGAGCATCCGATGACATCACTAGAGATAAAAGCACTGCACAGGAGAACCAATCACCTCCATCGGAGTCAGTCGAGGATATTAGGATCAAGAAGAAGCTTGCATACCGCTGGAATATGTGGGGAGAAACGAGGCTGATTGTCTACAACGTGGGTCCTGGTATTTCATTCCACTTCTCTCCTACCCGCTTAGAGTATTTGTGCTTAATTTGAGGGAGGAGCTCCCACTAACTGTTCTGGATACCAACAGTGGAGCGAGCCTACCAAGAAGCGGCTAGAGAAAATGTATAAAATACTTGCAATGCCAGAGGTAACCGATAAGCCAGTACCCGATGCAGATTGGGCGAGGATGAGCAGTCCATCGCCGGACATGGGAGCATACACAATGGTTCGCAATCGAGGGCCGCGAGGGTCGGCTGGAACTCCTCCAGGCGTGGCCCCAAGCCCTCGGTCATCCCCACCACCACCCAGATATCCTCAAGTTGCGTTCGAACAGAATATATACCCAGGAGGGTCACGGGAACAATAGCCTACAGCCACTAGGTAATGCAACGGGGTAATTGTTTTGGATGGATCCATGATCATGACTTACTCTCCTGACGCATTTGTATTGATAGTTAACGAGGTAGGGAATGGGGCACGGGGGCAAGGTGCATATGTATCGTGGTTTGTGTAGATCTGGATGTGGTGTGACGGGGAAGAAGGGGATACTATATCTACTATCAGGCTTTATTAAGCTGTCACAAGTTGAAATAATATCTATAATGTCTTCAAAGCACGAAGCAGTTACATTACATTGTGTGCACTAGTAACGATTGGGGAAATGGGGGATTTGTGGCAGTAGTACTTGAACTCCTTGCATCTTTCATGTGATAAAAGGAGCTTTTCAAGTATTAATTTGATTGTTATTACGGATGTTTCTGGGTGCTAACAGGATAATGCTAGTGTTTAGGGGTTGGGAGTCATTGAAGATAGCGGATAAAGGGTGGATATTAAAAAGATGAGAAAATAGAGCAAACATGCAAAGATATAAACAGAGGCAAATTCTCTAGCACAGACGAGGCTTCCTACACACTATACAAAGAACCTGGAGTATTGATTGCTGACAGACATTCAGTAGGTACCAGTGGTGTGAAGTTAATGCAACGGAATGCTGACATCCTGTTAGGAAAATGGCGAATAGCGGTACTAAGCATGATGCTGTAGGGCCATTCACGCCATTCACAGCTGAAATACGAGTCAGCTTTGGTCGATATGTCTGACGGCCAGAACAAATCAACTAAGCTCGCATGAGGCTCTAGAATTATGCAACGGGTAGGTGCTATTTTACAGCGTTGTGAGCCAGAGCTCATTGGAGGATCAAGAGTGACTCAATTGCCCATGGGTAAGTACATATGAGAAGGCCTAAACCATCCTTTAGTACTAGGAATTTGGCTCAGGCCACAGTGTATCAAGTTCTAAGTCAGAGGTATTTACCTGAGGCCATCCTGTAGTGAACCAACAATGTTCCAAATCCTGTTGACACTGAGTAGGCACTGTTTCAAGCTATGGACATGTATTTCCACTTTAAACTGGATTTCCGGTAGCTGGAAATTTTCGAAGTTCAGGTGGTATGAATAAATGGCATCGCATAGCACATGCAGCCACCAGTGTTTCACCCATTGCATTTTACCTTCACGTTTACAACATATGCGGAATGCATGGTCTTGCTTCATTAAGTATCAGTTATTAATTCGGGAGCTTAATTAATATCTAAAACGTCATGTCTCTGAGGTTCTCTGAATTATTGTGGAATTTGTATTTCTTGTGTGAGTACTAACTTCAGGGTAAATACGGAGTGTATGTACTAATAGGCAGGTCTAGCTAAGTTAGCCTGAAAGCGGATTAGGAAGCCATTACTCCAGTAAGTCTAGCGGGGTATGTAATCATTTCCTTAGCGGGTTAGCATTAGCTAGCTTTCACGTTGTACACAGAAGGCGGATATGGCAAAGGAGGCAGAGCCTGGGATTCTGGACATACATAGCCGCTTCATGTGACATCGGGACTAATATTATTTAATGGGGGGTTATGTCATGTTTTTGATGAACATTCGTCATGGAAACAAATGAGGGCTCGGAGCTATTCGTTAAACTTCATTATAGATTTCTCGACCAGGATAAACCTCACAATAAATAGCCCCCAAGTTCGTTACCAAGCCGGAGCATCTCCTCGAGAGGGTGAACAACCTTTCGCCATACCGTAATAGTAAATTCCTGACTCTCCGTTGGTATATTACCAAAGAAACAAGCTCCAACTGCTTCACAATATTTAGGGGGGGCATCGCCCTTCAAGTTTTGTGCGCCAGTGTAGCTATGCCCAATAGTTTGATATTGCCAGACCATTGTACGTAATCCAGCTTTGAGTCTGGATCTGCATCGCCGCAGAAGTCTTCCAGGCGCCTCCAGAGCCAAAGTTCACATAATACCACTCCAAGAGAGAACAGTACTTTAGTTTTTGGACAAGTGACATCGCGCCGCTGTGCCCGTAGCAGCGGGTTGAGTATGGTAGCTATAGTAGGAGAGGGGTTGAGCTCATGATGCACCATAGGCTTTGCCATGAGGGACCCCTCGTTTATGGGTCGGCGAAAAAGGTGATATCCCGCTTGCTCCATGATGCATTGAGCCATCACGTTTGGTGTAATTGAATGACTGAGGATGGAAGTTTGACTCCAAGAGAGAGCCGGTCCTTCGTCGAGAAATCCGACCTACAATACGTTGAAAGCAACGTCTGAAGAGAGACAGGTTCTGAGAATGCCGAGAACTGTAGCTTATCTGCAAGATCAAAGCAGCTATTACTGGGCATTGACCAGACTCGGTGATGTTTTTGCCCTAAGTCATCGCTGAGAAGGCCCAAGCACCGCCTTGTCACCGCAGGTCCCTTAATTGCTAAGCAAAAATCTTCAATGACACTAACTTCAGCTGCAGCCTCTTGTGGACTATCAATATTTCTGACTGCAACTGGTGGTACTTCATCCCCGGGATGGATCTCAATAGCAAATGTAACGACGCGAGGACGGCGCAATATTTTACTATATCATAATCATCAGTACAACTCCAAGGAGGGTGTCTTTCACTGACTTACTCTGATATCAGATCAAAAATCCCAACTCGCTCTGTTCCTGTACTCTTTGGATGGTGAAGCGGCTGTGCTCGGCGCGGCCCAGATTCAAGTGAAGTATGTATGTGTTGTTCAATCCCAAGTTCCGGCTCATCCTCATGTTGCTCTTCGGCTTCATCCCCAAGCTTTGCTTGAAAATGTTCCACCAGCTCTAGCTCCTTCCAAATAGGCACCAGGCTTGGTGTTATGTCCTTCAGCTTTCCTTCCGCCAGACAAAATACAATCCTGAAGGGTGAAGAATTTTCTGGATTGGCTGGACATGTGGCGGCAGTGCTGGCACCACGCTGATTAATCGGCCCACCATTGATATTTCTTCTCTCAAGGCACAAGCTGACGCCATGTCCACGATGCTCACAGTCATGTGGAGCCTGAATCTTCCTCTTAAGGACGTTATATATGGATTGTGCGCCATCTCGTACCCGGTAATAGTTCCCGACTGCAGAAAGCTCCCCTTTACTTGCGTCCAAGCTGAGGCTCGTTCCACTCTTCTGTGCACCATTCACGAGCACATGGAGGTCTTCATTAATGTTTCTGATGCGTTGCATCCGTTGCGAATATTCGGTCTTCAAAAGCGGTAACATATTTTTTTTCGGTTTCTTCCTCGCTCATTTGCAAAGCTGATCCAAAGGATATCAGTGAGCACTTGGCCCCGGATTATACACATTAATATCATATTTAGGGTAGGATAGCTTAACCGTACCTTCCCATACGCAATGCTTTCGACTGGTACACGAAAGTGCCGAGTAATCTTTGTCGCCACACCGTCGTCTAGTTTCGCAAACGTATATCGTAGATCCCCTAATACCTCGTTCATGGTTTTGACAGCATCGATAAAATTCGGCGCCGCTTGTGGCCTACTAAGCCTAACTTTCAGCCTCTGCTCGAGTGCGCCTCCTCCTCCGGCGTCTTCGAGAAATCGGTTAGTCTTCCTCAGTGATTTTATCCTCAAAAAGGTCACAGAGTGAATTAATGAACTTGCAAGACTCCATTTTTAGCTCGCGCTCAAATTCCCGAAGCACCTGGCGATAGTTTCGCATTTCGTTGAGGGTTGCTGCCCCGCTGGCCTACAGTTTGATAAGTTCGATACATAGTGGGAAGGCACCCAGGACCAACCCAGCAGTCTCCACTCCTGTAACCATGTCGCAACAACTATCTTCTAACGGGATATTTTGTTTCTTTGCTTCTCGGGAGGTTGTCAGATTTCAAGGAGAGCGATGGTGAGATAGAAGTATTTGGAGTTTTCGTGATGTAATCTCGTGCCAAGACTCTTTGACTGCGCACGTGAATCCAGTGGGTGCACGTGACATGTATACTAATCTATTTTGGTTCTGGTTCACTTTCAATCTGAATAGGTCTCTTCACGTCTTGCGCACTATCCGTATCGGTATCGATCGATATCAGCATCAGTTCACTCAAAGCCCCTCGGCAGTGGTTTTGTAGGAGTCGGTTCCGGACTAACACTGGGCCCCAAGCATACAAAAACCATAGCATCGTGTTATAATATTTGTTCCCAAGGCTTTATACGTTTAGATAGTGTCCTGCGTAGCACGGCGGCTTCAGACCTCATTGCCTCCCCGGAGGAGGTACAGCAGACACAAAAGAAAATCCATGAACAGCTTGTAAGGTTCAAGTTGTGGGCGGGGAATGCTGGCGCATATCGAAGGGATAAAATGTCTCTAGACCACCGCCTGAGGGAAGCATTGCATATTCATAGCCAGGTTATTCAATTGTTGGGAGATTTGGAACATGCTCTTGAAGAAGGTCGGTTACGAGATTACTCGATAGCCTCAGAACTCCCTCCATAACTATTGTATGGGTCAATCAATTAATGGATAAACGCTATTACGCTCCCAACCTTCGGTGATCAAAGTCTGGAGGAAAGCTCTCTTCAGTAACCCATCTGAGTCCTCGGAAGATTCAGAAACTGAAAGTGGTCCAACGGAATCTCTACCTGATAATCAAGAGGATCAATATACCAGTGATCTTGAATAGGCCATCACTGATGTAACTCATGTACTCAAGTGTCTATATAGCTTCTCATTAGTGCTTCATCAGCCTGTCCCAGTCGAGCGACTTTCAAAATGTGCATCCATTGACATCAAACACTATGAGTTCTGGGACATTTCGCATGCAATGAATAAATTTCCACATGCACTGAAGTATTTGCACCAGCATCTTGGACAAGCAAACACTAAGCGTCGTCAGCTATTCGCATACTATGAACAGCATCGTTCCAAAATCACTCAGTGCATTGATGCTGCACCCGACCCAGCACCAGCACCAGCGCCATTAGCACCATTGGGATCACCCAATCGCGAGGATCAAGGCGCACTAGCGTAATAAATCTACAATCATGGCACAAGCTCAGTCCGCTACTGCTCCCATCGGCGTTGGGGGCTCGGTTATTCAACCCACGAAAAATGGGCAAGGTCCAGGCACCGTCCTTAGCACAACCACAGTAACTACTTTTCACCCGAAGGGTAACATGCTACTTAAAGAAGCACTAGACCAAGAATCCGATACTGGGCAGTCACGAACCTCGTACGCGAGCTCATATGCTGACAACTCCAGCTATAACCTTTCCGTACCCAACCCTCCAAATACCGAGGATAACGATTCCGATGGTGAACCTTTCGAGTGCCCATACTGCCGTGACATTGTTTCTATAAGAAACGAGAGATCATGGAAGTAAGTCTTTTATATTTATAATCTTAAACACTAACTCAATTGTGCATATATTTGCACTGTTACTCACCAGAGAGTTTAGACGCCATGTATTTGCGGATTTGATACCATATGTCTGCACTTTTGAAAACTGCCCAAAGCCGGATCGTTTGTATGGAAGCCGTCAAGAGTGGTTTGTACATGAATCGCAAATGCATCGCAGAGAATGGTTTTGTGAAGCCTGCATCATAATAGTTCATGAAAAAGAGACCATGATCAAGCACCTTCGAGACGTCCATAAAAATGAATATCGGGAATCTGAACACTCTTCCATTGTAGAGTAGTGTGAAAGAGCACGAACTTCGAAGGAAACTTGCCCATTTGTCCGTCTAATTGCCATCCAACACCTGAGCATCTCCAGCAACCCCATCGATATGGGGCTGGGGGACATGAAGATGGAATTTCCGCCCGGGCGCAGCACAAGTTGGAAGCCGATAAAGCCAAATACGAATCGACCCAGCTTCGGCGTCATATCGGACATCACCTCCAACAGCTGGCTCTGTTCGTTTTGCCTCGTCCGACAAAGGATAACCAGTCCGAGGGTGGGGAAACTGACAAATTATCTGAAAGGGCCTCAGGGACGACTCTGAGGGAATGTCTGAAATTGCCTGTTATGGAGAATCACTCATTAAAGAAATAAAAAGTGCGCAAAAGGCCTTGGAGGCAAAGGAATGGTACTATACCAACCGGTATGGGAGGCAAGTCGACGCCGGAGAACACATGCAGAAAATTTTGAGAAGTATAGAGCTTTGTGCAAAACTTGTAGATATTGCCATCCAGCACAATGCGGAGATTTCGTCGCTTGTGTGGGATGGCGCTAGATTTATTTTGTTGGTGGGTTACATTTCGGGGTCTTTTTTGGATAAATACACTGACACACTTCTGCTGCACTGTGGTGAGCGCTAGGTTGCCCTCAATGGGGTTCAATTTATGGATACTCTTGAAGCCTCCATTGTCGTCATTGTGGAGAATATAGCAACCTGCGAGTTTTGCGCACAAATATATGACGATGGTCTCCGGTCGAGATTGGCGACCCCCACAAGAACAGAAGCATTTGGTGATGACCTCGATACTGCTCTGAAGGACCTATATGCTGCTGTTCGGGCATTTTTGGACAGAGCGAAGGAGTATTTTGACCCAGAAAATAGTGGTATAGTTCTTGAACAAATTTCCAGTCGCTGTTGTGTTTCTAATGGATGGTGCATAAAGTAGTAAAGAAGATTGTGAACCACTTGAAGCTATTTTCAGTCACAATGCAACCTCTGATTCAGGACATTTTGGACAAGGAAAAGATAGTTGAGAAGTATGCAGGAATGGCCACTATGGAGAGAATCAAGGGTTAGTCCTCAGGATTTGTAGTGTCATTAGGAGCAACATCTGATGAAATGTTAGAGGATTCTAGCAAGCTTCAGCAAGTGCGTGATTTAGTCGTGCAAATTAGAGAGGAATTGAGACCTCTGGCAAGGTTAGATGGTACGTCACAAAAGTTTCTGTTGCAGTTCTTCCAAGACTTCTCGACACATGCACTTCACCTGGGGGGTGAGAAGGCTGATATCTATATTGGTGCTCCAGAGATTCTTAATGTTGCAAAAGATGTCAGGGAAACCTTAGTGGAGTTTCAGACTCAGGTAGTTCAAGCACTATGTAAGCTCAACATTATCCCAGGCCCCAAGAGACGAGCTGACTGTTATGAACCCTGCAAAGAAACACAACAACGTAAAATGCTATCATCCAAATTGCTCGATTCGGAGCTGCAGGAACTGAAGGCTAAATATCTGGCGGAATCCCAGTATGCGGATACCTTCCATCCCAACCTCTACGTTCCTGCACAAGGGATGGAAACGCAGTACGCACCTGAAGGAGAGAATTTTGACCTTTGGGGGCGTCTGGAATGGTTTATGGCACCAGAGTTACCCCAAAGAGTGTGTCTCATTCTGGGTGCCGCTGGTTCAGGGAAATCTACCTTTAACCACTACCTCGCTACAAGGCTGTAGGAAGCCTATGATAAGAATGCATCTACTGCCGGGGATGTCACAAGGCCCATTCCGCTGTTTCTTACCTTGGCCAAATTCCACAGTCCAACACGTCACAATCAAGACCTAGTCGCAGAGCTGTTTAGGCCCCTAAAGTGGTCTGAGGAGGCGATATCAAAGGCCAGAGAACAGCTGGGGTTTGTATTCATCCTTGATGGCTATGATGAAATTAAAAGGCGAGACCGCAATTTCTATATCGATAGTAGGCTTGAGGATTGGAACGCGAAGACTGCGATCACCAGCCGACCGGAATATCTTGGTTCTAGATATCAGAGCAAGTTTTATCCCCCCGGCCAACCACAACCCTTGCAAGACTCCCTTTTCAACAAAGAATATTACAGAGTACATTTCCAAGTATGTGCAGGTCACCATCGCAAACGACCCATATGGGGCATCCTCACGGTCGGTGAGGGGTTACGAGCACTTGGTTGAACAGCCTAGGCTACGTTCCCCAATTAGGAACCCATTTTTCTTCAAAATGGTCATGACCATTCAACCTAACACTGGCGAAATTGAATACAAGTGAGTAACACTGTACCGAAGATTCCTAGACCATTGGCTCCTGTCAGCTCAAGAATGCCTGTCTAGGATCCAACCGCCATCTTCCCTGGCAGGACCGTTCAACACACTGTGCGAAGAAAACTGCATATCCCATGCTAAAGCCTACTGCTTTGACTTTGCAGTAGAGTTGTACCGTCACAAATCTCTCCAAGCTTTCTATTTTCTGGCTTCCAATTTTCCAGCTACAAGACTGTTATGTACTAAGCAGAACGCTATCTGGGGGAAATTCTTAACAAATGAGGATTCAAGAACAAGACTTTTGCACTACAGTTCACCTCTTATATGTTTGGGAGTATCCTACCTCTTCTTACACAAGTCTCTTCGTGACTTTGCTATTGCACAGTCTATACTGCAGGACGAGTCCCTATGTGTACCCAGCGTACCGCTTAACGAGTTTCCCATTGTTGATGACCATGGAATCATTGATTTCATTGTCGAGGAAGCGGAGCAGAATCAGAAATTGCAAGCCCAATTACTCGAGTGTGTGGAAGAATTGAAACAAAACCCCGAAGTAGCAAATGCAGCAGCCAATGCAGTCACTGTACTTGTTCGGGCAGGAAAACAGTTTCACAAATATGATCTAAGGGGGATCCGTATCCTCGGGGCTGATATACGTACTGTTGGAATATACTCTCACATGCATGGAACCAGGATGATGGATCACGGGATATGTTGGCTGACCGATGGAGGCAATTGGGATATGAGACAGAATGTCCGAATGGAGGCAATTGGGAATCCAGTGGTTAGGATAAAAGAGGCGGAATTTCCTATCGAGTAAAGAGGAATAAGGCAGTAGAACCATAGCATCTATACTATAGCGATATCTACATAGTCTTGACGAATACATCTACTTTTCTCTCTCTCAAGATTCCTCCACTCAATAACCTCGTAATCTTAAACGTACTAGGTGGTTTGAGGGTGCGCAGTTGCAACGCGCAGGCCTAGTTCGAGTTCATTTGGATAGCATCTGGCTTAGAGGTGCAGACCTCAGTGGGGCTTGCATTGACAGCGCGGTGTTTAGTGAAAAGCCTCCTCCTCCTAACCTGCTTACTCCTGATGGCAAGCTATTTGTGGGCACCTCCGGCCAAGGTGCAAGGTAGCCTTAAGATCATATCACTTTCATTTTGCCATATATAAAGGCATTGATAGAGGCTGCTAAAATTTACTTCGTATACCTATAGTTCTATTGCGAAGGCTCTCCTCAGGTGGTATAGAATATTCAACTTTGCAATTGTCCACTCGCAGGATATATTACACAGACGTATTTGCATACGCATGTGTATCATATCTCATTCTAGCGTACCGGCCTCTAGTCTGGTTGCATAGCCGGCCTCTGGCACGGTTCTAGCTCTCTCGATATAAAATAAGAGCCCATACAAAATAAGAATATATTTGATAGAAGAATATTTTTATATCATGAGTACCTGGGTGAATGCTGGGATGGCCAGCCATGGAGACTTGCTAACATATTCAACTACGAGGCTTGCAAGTGAATGCTACCATTATAAAAAATCTCCAAGCCTGTAGGATTTGGGTAGACAGTTGCCGTTCCTAACTCATAAAGCTTAGCACTTTCTGAATCGTAACATAGTGGTCGGAAAGTTATTCGAAGTCCCGTCACATCTAAATACCTAAGGACCGCGATTTGCTAGTGGTAGTAGCGTATAGTCTGGCTAGAGAACTTTTTAAACCCCGGAAAACTCTACGCAGCTGTCACGGCACATAGCCCCCAAGGGCTGGACGCACAGGATCGGGCGATACGAGGGCTGAGAATGCATGAAAGGATGAGTTCAGCTGGTATGGATTCAGAGGATCGAAGGATCGGATGGTTATCTCTATTGGCTACTTGGGCAGCGGAATCTCTATATAACTCTCCTGTATTTCCTTACTCTCCTGTTCTCCTTCCCTTCTCACGCAACGTCTTGTATATACTCTTAATACATACGTTCCTCTCATAGTCATAGCCCACGAGGGCTCCCTGGAGCTTATCTATAGTCCATAGGGCTTGCACCGTTACACTACGTTGCGTCCTCTACCTCCATCGAGCGCAACCAACGTCCACGCCCATGTCCAGATCCACGTCCACGTCCACGTCCACGTCCACGCCCACGTCCGCGTCCACGTCCACGTCCACGGCCACGTCCACGTCGACGTCCACCCCCACACTCACAAGTCATGGCACAAGCAATACCCATAATACCAGACACCCTGGTCCTCCTACCCAACGAACGGATCACCCAACTACTAGCTCGATGGCAATCAATACAGACAACCGCCGATATCTACCAGAACCTGGCTACCGATACTGGTACTGTTCTTCATGAGCTAACAGTACTACCAGACCGAAGTGCAGATGTCACTGACCTACGAACCCAGATCACAACCTTACAAACCCAAGTTACAAACGAACAAACTCAAGTAACTACGCTTAGAACCCAAGTTGCTGACCGAGATCAACGGATCCAGAACCTTGAAGATGAACAGGCAACTGCCCTCACTGACGCAGACACAGCAGAAGCCGCCATGACTCTACTTCGCACACAAATAACCCAACTCCATAACGATCTAGCAGGAACCAGAACCACGATCGCTATTCTAACTAGAGCTGTATAAGTCATACCTGTAGCTGGCACCCAACATGCCCCAGAACGAGAAAAAGTTGCAGACCCAGAACACTTCGATGGAACTTGATCCAAGCTCCCAAATTTCTTGATGCAGCTACAACTCAAGGCTGCAACCTACACATACGACCAAGCCAAACTGCGCCTAGCTGTGAACTACCTGCGAGGCGATGCTGCTGACCAAGTCAGACCCCATGTCCGTGATGGCAGAGTCAACCTCGCCAACCTCCCAGCCCTCATCACTATTCTCGAGAATGCCTTTGGCAACCCCAACAGAGTTGCAGAAGGGGAGTGCAAGCTCAGCACTATCGCACAAGGTACAAGGGACTTCTCTTCTTACTATGCCGAATTCCAACGCCATGCAGCTGATGTCGAGTGGGATGAGCCCTCTAAGCTAGCTGCTCTCAAACGCGGATTAGCCTACCGCCTCAAGAATGACATTATCCCAGTGCGTCCTAAGCCTACCACATTGGCAGCCTATATTGAGCTGTGCAATAATCTCGATACTATGCGCCACCAAATTCACGGTGAATCCCACTCTCACCAGCACCGCTCACAAGCCCCACAGCCCCGATCATAGTCTTAGTACCAAGCCCCACAGCCCCGATCGCAAGCTACTACAGCAGCTGCTGCTGCGCCTGCTGCACCACCACCAGTCACCACAGCCACCGGAACTCAAGCTGGGCCCATGGATCTCTCCCCTAACCGCCACCGCCTATCACCAGAAGAACGAGCTGGCAGGATGGCTGAAGGCCGCTGCTACCGCTGTGGAGGGATTGGCCACATGGTTAGGCAATGCCCCCTCGAGCAAACACAGCCTATGAGAGCCGCCGCCATTACAGAAGCTCCGCCCCCTCCACAGATCACCAAAATTGTTGAGCCAGAATAGCAGGGTTTTCAATAACCGTGCAACAGCAAGATCACTCTGTTGTGCGGTCCGCTACATCTTCTTCGTCTCCTTTGTCTTCTACATCGTTATGTATTTCAAGTTTATCGCTACAGTTCGAAGTGCTTAAGGAGGAATTATGGGATGGGACTCATATAGTTATTTCCGTGGAATTAAATGATGGAATATCCTTGATCCCAACTCATGCACTTGTAGACTGTGGTGCAACTGGTTATGCCTTTGCAGATGAAGAATTTGTTCGTGATCACAATCTTCCTTTATTCAAGCTCACTATGCCACGCACTCTTGAAGTAATAGATGGCCGACTTATTGAATCCGGCACTATCACCCACCTTACCAAGTTATCTATGAATATCAATAGCCACAAGGAACAGATCCCTATGTTTATTACCAAGCTTGGCCACTACCCTCTCGTCCTAGGTCTCACTTGGCTACGCTGCCATGATACCAATATCCAATTTGCCTCCAATACCCTCACCTTCGACTCCGACTTCTGCCTAACCCATTGCTATACTAATGCTACCAGTATCAAGGGGATCTCGATACCAATCCCTGAGCAAATACCAGCGGTATAGGTTGGCCAGATCACTATGATTGCTGGCTCTACCTTCACACATACTGTAATGGGCGATGCCAATAGTAGCACCGCGGGCCGTTTAACAGAGTCTATACTATTACCAGAGTGATAGTATATGTCTGTTATTGGTTCCGCTAAGTCGAGGACTCAGAGGGTCTTTGAGAGCATACAGATTTCCCAAGCGGGAAGAGAATTAACAGGTGTAATTTCTCTGTATTGAAGCTATTTTTTTTTTTTTTTTGTAAATCATTACTCGTATTTATACTAAGGTACATGACGAGGGGGTGCATTCCCGGGTGGAGACCCGGCTAGATTATTCAACCACTGGGCCACCCCGACCCCTGTTCCTCC
>Ga0307511_10001099_pt1 | contig 28788 bp, 29 predicted proteins | sample 13_EM_MG_FD_200266 | JGI IMG/M metagenome (GOLD analysis project Ga0307511, IMG submission 200266) | Populus trichocarpa ectomycorrhiza microbial communities from riparian zone in the Pacific Northwest, United States - 13_EM | ecosystem: Host-associated > Plants > Roots > Unclassified | place...
CTATGCTCATATAGAGAGGCCATAATTTCTTGTCTCCAGAGAAATTTGTCAGATATGTTTGATCCGACGCCAATAAGACGGGAACAAGCGTGGATCCGACAGGAATCTGTGTCTGTCCGACGTGAGCAAACGGATATGGATATGCATTTTTGGGGAGCATACTTGCTGATCCCACCACCATATTCCTGTATTCATTTCGGAGTAAATTCTCTCATTATCCATGTTAAATATCTTGACGGGTTCCCACAACATGTGGCAAACAAAGGCTCGTTGTTTTAGTAGGTATTGTATACATTGTAAGATATTGCGGTATCTGAACTCCGACTTGGAACGCAATGCATAGTAGACATCGCCTGTGTGCCATGGTGGATCATCAATCATTTTGGCCATTTGTTTATAGAATGTATAACCGCATTTGAATGAGACGTCCGAAGTCGGACGGTCGTCTCTGGAGGGAGGCATTATATTGTCTCGAAAGAAATCGTCAATTCGAGTCTTTGGCACCTTACTTAAGGTGAAAGATCGTGCTAGCTTGTAATCTCTAGCATTGCGGACGGGGTGAAGATGATTATATTCCAGTGATCGCTGCTTCGAGAATGAACAATCTCGAACAGGCTGCCCCGCTCGATATCTGGCGGGAAGACGCCATGTCAATTCGGGTATATAGGGCTTTGAGTCGTCTTCCTGGTTTGTGGAAGGTGACATTTCTGCGATAGGTTCCATGTCGGAATCATACTCCGCTTCTCCATCGTTGTTTGTGGGTTCCCAGTCGACGTAGAGCTCTTGGATTCCGGCGAGCTCAGCTTGGTCAATATCGGCATCCCTGAGGTCCGAATATTCAGGTTCTGGGTCTTGTATTGTAGTGCTTGCGGTTTCGCTTGCTGCATTTTCTCTTTCGGGTTCAGGGGGAACCTCTGTGACGTCGGGTTGCCGACGTACAAGGGGAGAAAATGTCTGGTGAGCATGTTCCAGATGCTTTTTCTGGATATGATTTGAATAGGCTCCGCCTGAAGCGTATATGTTGTTGCACCAACGACAGCGTGTTTTGTGGGAGTTCATGGTAGTCTTCGATAGATTCTGCGAATCGTTTGATGCATGAAAGTTCTAATAATGAGATACGTTGAACTTTCTGTAACCGGGTTCTCATACCGACTAGTCGCGTCGGCATTTGGAACAACTGGGGCTTAACACGACGTGGGTCAGTCCGGCATGCGACTTAGAATCCTAGAGGGTCTAATATGGCTTAGTGTGGAACATTATGGGCTTGGAACATCATGGGCTTCGAATTAAACTGTTCTGTCGAGGCATGAACTAGATATAACAATTTCCGACTGAGATATTCTGCGTTAAGGCTCAAGCTGACTAGTGGCGTCGGGATTTCGCCTAACCTAGGCTTAAAGCAAATGGAGTCATTCGAGGTATACGCCTTGTGTATAATGGAATCTTGGATTTTCTAATATGGCATAATATGCAACATTAAGCCATGCTGAGACATCTTGAGATAGATAATGGCCCTAAAGAAATGTTTCGAAACTTTGTTCATCTGAAACTGGAAAAAAGATTTCGGACTAGGATATCCTTCGTTAAGTCTGAGACTGACTTGTTTCGTCGGGTTTGCAAAAAGGTCTGGGATTAATCCCATTGGGGTCAATCTGTTATGCTCCCTTGTTAGGCTGCTTGGCACGACCGCTCCTGTTGAGGCACCCGTGTACACAACGGAATCTTGGCCCGTCTACTCTGACATAGTGGGGAACATCATGGGCATCGAAACAATAGAATGTTATTGTACCGTATCGAGTCATCTTGAAACATATAATGACCTCCACCACAAAGGTTTTTCTTCTGGAACAACAAACATAATTCCCGACGGTGATATCCTTGGTGTAGTATATATTCCTACTGCCCACGTCGGGCTACCAGTGTTTTCTGTGGGGAAGGGCTTTCATCTGTAATGTTCGAGGCCTTCGAAACAATAGAATGGTATTGTACCGTATCGAGTCATCTTGAAACATATAATGACCTCCACCTCAAAGTTTGGAAAAGTTTTTCTTCTGGAACAACAAACATAATTCCCGACGGTGATATCCTTCGTGTAGCATTTGTTCCTACTGCCCACGTCGGGCTACCAGAGTTTTCTGTGGGGGAGGGCTTTCATCTGTAATGTTCGATGTCAAGCTGTACATGATCCAAGTACAACATGTATAAAAGAGTAACCCTCCCCATGTAGGATATCGGACTTCCAATTCACATTCACTGTTCACATCTCGACATCCATTGTCATATATCACTAAGATCCTGACATATCACCAATATTTTTACTGATCTTCGCGTTCACCGCAACTACTTCGTATTTCCTATTTCAGCAATTCTGTCAACGGTAAGGTTCCCGACTGAGTTCCGACATCCGACGTACCGTGTCTAATACTATCCGGATCTAGTTACAATGGTGACCGCAAAAAATTTGATCAAGAACTCGAAGGCAGACTTGGGGTTGGATACCCGAGATGCCGATTATACGTCGTGGCGTAATGCAGTAAAAGACTACTGTGCCCAGCACGAAATCAAAAGCTGGAATGGGGCTAGTGATCCCCAGAAGGCCGCACTTGTGGAGGCGGCCCGGAGCTTCACCGGCTTCAGGCCAGCCATCAGAGCACGCCTAGCGTCGGGCTCCGACTTCCATAAGAAAGCGTTAGAGGCCTTGTTACAAGACTGGATGAAAAAGCGATCCGAAACTGGTAAGAATTTAGCCGTGAAGAGAGCATTAAAGAGGCCGACGAGGAAGGGGAGGAACCCGACGTGGGGGTGCAGAATAGGGCTGTAGTTTTCTGGGTAAGTGACCCGGACGACACAGCTCACAAAGATAACAAAGACGGATGGTAGTTGGATGTAAGAGAGTGCAGGAAATTGGGAATAATTGCAAGCGAGACCTTAGACGGAATCTGGGACATGGTGAAAACCTACATCCCAGCTGGTAGGAAAGTGCGTGACTTTTGGGGTGACCTAGCAGACCCAGACCCGGTTAATCCGACGTTTCCGGCCGACGCCACCAGTCTGGGAGCCGACGGAGACGTGTCAGCCTTCCTACGGCTGACAACCGCTAAGTCAATTCGGCTATTGATCGTGCTCCATGAGCAGGGGCAAGCAAATATAGCGCCCGGTTATTTTAGCCTTAACAGGTTTGATCCTCCGGTCAGATATGATGAACACGATGAAGATTCCGATGCCGTAGTGCGGAATGCCGCTGGCGTGCGTAAGCGCCGTCGGCCAAACGCAGACCACACCTTTGAACAGCGCATCTACGAGCTGCGCTATCGGGAGAAGCGGCAGTCAGGTACCAAAAAGTACGTGAAGGGTAAGCATAAAGACAAGTACCCTGACGCAATACATTCCGACGATGAGAACTTTGGGTACATTGCGTGTTTACGTGGACTGGATGTCAATTCTGGCCACCGAATGGTCCTGGCCCGTCAGGTTGTGCCTTGCGCACGTTGGGCTTGGCATCTCAATCGTGCATTTGGTGTCGGCAACCTGCAGTGGCTGGCTAGATCGCTCAGGGTAGCACAATACAGGTGGGAAGATCTGCAACCAGGCGCCCCCGGTCATCAGGGGCCACTGGCACCAGCAGCAGCAGCACCACAACCTAATGTCCCACCAGCACCACAGGGTAATGTCCAACGACCACGTGCGAATTGAGGTAAGCGGCCTCACACGCGCGCATGAACGATACTTGCTAACCAATAGCAGGTTGTATGCGTTGGTCGCCCGACGACTCTCGTCGGTATTCCGTTTGTGGAAGGCAGAAGGCGAGGGGTTTCCCGTTTTTTTTTTACAAACGATTTCTTTAGTGGTTTTTTCCTTAGTTTTTTTCCTTGCCTTTTGTTAGTGGTTTCCGTAGTTATTTTGTTGTGATTTTGAATATGGAATATTATAGAAATAAAATGTTCTCCGACTTCTCACGTTGGACAACCGTTTTCTGCAATCAAAATTCCTCTACAAACATAATTCCTCTACCAACATAATTCCTCTGCAAACCCAATCTTTTACCATTTTCCTGATAACAAAATGACACACGCGCGCTCAAGTTCTGGCCTGTCAGGAAGAACCACAATTCCAAATTCCATTCCTAGTCTACCAAGACGCAAACCTGTGCGTGCTGCACCTGCATCGTCGCAGGATGACGACGACCAAGAGGACAATTTGCCCCTCCCACCGCATCTGGCAGAGTCTTCCAAGAGACGTGCGGCGTCGGATGGCAGACGTCCGGCAAGGGAAGTTCATGTTCAATATGACCGCGATAACAGTATAGGCACCTCAAGGCTTCAGGTAGCTATGGTCGAACCAAATTTCGTACTTGCCTGACTAACAAGAATCTGAAAGTCCTCCCTACCTCCGACTCTACCGAACTCGCAGCATGACCCCGAACGACTGGACTCAGACCTTTGCAGTAGAGACGAAAGGCCAAACGAGACTGACACCATCGTGTAGAGGCCCTCTCCGGTCGGGCCCAGGTCCAGATCCTTTTTCCAGGTTCCAGACAAATATAAAGACCTGACAACTCGCGCCGCCGCACATGTGAGGCATTACACTTTCTTTGAAAATCCAATGTTGAATGCCGATGAGATCACTCAACTTTTAGCCGAATCTTGGGCTGAGGCCCAAAAAGAACGAGGGGAGACCCTCTAACGCATTAAAGTCGTAGACGCCAATGTGAGTGATATTCCCTACACATCAGGTCGGATAGTGGGCTGAGACAGATTAGCTTCGAAGTATTCATTCCAGAACCCGGGCGTATCTGGTGCACGAGTGTAAACACAGCATCATGGAAGTCTTCGGTCTTAACAAGCTGGCGCAAACGGATATAGGAGACAAGGTGGAATACTTGTTGCATGACGACAGATTTAACTGTCGTGCAGACGGACGAGAGGTTGTATAGCACGCACTGCGTCGGTTTGAATACCCTATGAATCTAATACGAGCTTAGAAAAACGAACGACACTTCCGGGCAACAGAAATTACGGAAATCATATTCCGTAAATATTTTGCTGGGGTCAAGATGAGGGGTCATTTTGACGATACCTTTTTCGATTCCATAAATGAAGTATTCATTTGTCTGGTAACCTCCGCCATGCGAAATTGTCTCAAGGCATGGACAACTGGGGTCTACGTTGAACCTGAGAGAAAGGCAGACTTCAAGTATGAGGCAACCGCTACTAAGTGTCATACATCCGATGTAGGAGAGCCAAAGTCTGACGAGTTCAGGAACATACAAAAGATTCCTCGCAACATGGGATGCACACGTCCCTCGAATCCGGAAGCTATTGCTGTTCACGATTAAAGCTGATATACGTGCTCACATTGCGGAAACCCAACCAAAAGCGCACCTGGAATCCGACCAACCACTCCAGGTGGGTGATACTTCTCGTTATGAGGCAGAACTCATGCAAGAGCGCCAAAAAGCGACATCAGCTTCTAAACTGAGTCGTGGTCGTATCCCCGACGCACAGAGTAGGGAGGCTGACAGTGCAGATGAACGGGAGGATACGGATGGAGAGCCCACAATTTTGAGTGAGGAAGATGAAGGCGCGGACACGTCAAATAGGAAAGCAGCAGAAGAAGAGGAGAATGCGTCCGACGGGTGAAGCACCCAGGCCGAAGCCACCTAGAGGACTGAGCATAGGAACGGGGGCATCGGGACCATTATGTAGTACGAGTTAGACAGCGATTAGATTAGATTAGGAAAAATATCAACGATATGAAGACTGGAATTTATAGAATCGCGTTACACTGGAGATGATGTGAGAGACTGGGTACCTGGAGCATGTCGCGCGGGAAGGGGCATTCATGATGAGGTACGTCGTTTGTCGTAGTTAGAGAGAATTAGTTCCAAACCTGTGGAGTTGCGGAGGATCCGCTACACCTAGAGTCCGATAGGACGAGGTGCGTCGGGATCGCAACCTGGGAGAGCTTGACTAGGATCCATTGTGAAATACGGACGAGGGACCCTATGGCAGCGGCAGTGCAGACGCAGGCAAGGGAAAACAGAGGGACCATGGCGTAGAAGCCAAGGAGGTAAAAGTTTGGGAGGAAGCGAGGAATCTGATTGGCAGCGAGGATGGCAGCAACCAGAGGGGAGACATCAATGACTCTTTGCATGGGCGGGAGAGGCTCAGCGACGTCAGTCACGGTCACAACGGCGTCAGGAAGATGTATGCCAAGTACTCTATGCCAGAACGAAGGAGACAGAGTGGTTGCGTTGGGAGGCTAGCCCACGTAGGGTTGGCGTCCAGTTCCGAGGTTTTGCTCTGGTGCGTCCTGTGCGTCTGACGCATGGGACGCAACCCACTTTTCTCGCTGATGCCGCAGCCTATATAGCTGAGACCATCGCACCATCCATCATGATAATGACTATGAACTCTCCTCTCCCGCCACTGAAGAATGGCTGGCCCGAATGACAACAGTCTACAACTAGATTCAGCATACCCTCAAACAAATCAACATCAAAAGAAGTGCTATTTATATCGAAAAAGCATGCAAGTTTGCTGTTAATAATTGGGTTTTGTTGACTGCCGCAACCTACATTTAAAAGCTGGGAATAACCGTTCACTTACGAATAAGTGGATAGGACCTTACAATGTCATCGAGACTATTGGAACCCATACAAATAGGTTGGAGGTACCTGAAGGAACTCGGTGGCATAACAGCGTTCATACAACTCTCCTCAAACCATTCCGAACACGAGACAACCATCAAGACATGGACAAGGATGAGGATAACAAGATATATAAACTTAAGACAATCCTAAACCCCAGGAAATACACAGGACTTGTTAAATACAGGATTCGATTGCAGGGTTACAATGAATTGGGAGACACATGAAAAGAATTTGAAAGGTTGTACAATTGTAAAGGGAAGCTCAAAGAATATCGAGAGAAGTTCCCCAATAAGCCATGAGATGAAAGAGACGTCTGAAGTTCAGATCTACGTCAAGTTAGAATCTCATGAAATATATGGTACCTTTGATCCTCCCTACTTGTCGCCTTTTCCCACTAGGGTTTTTGATAAGAGGTTGGGTTTTAAATAGCTATGGCATGAATGTATAGGGTACACCAGTCTTGTGAGACTCCACACACTAGGGATTGTAGGTATCTTGACAAAGTGTTAGTACCTTTCCACCGAAGTTACCTAAGCTGTTACTAACACCTATCTAGTTGTTCGGATAGTGTGTACAGGCGAGGACACCTGCCTCAAAACAGGGAGTAATGTTATGGCTCAGGTAAGAGACCTCCGCTAGTCCGCGGTAACTAGCTTCCTATAGTATCCTAAGACACTGCTAATAAAGTGGACTGATCACCCACCAGCCATGTGTGGATAAGTTCATCAATGACGGCGTTATTGGAACTGGAATAGGGAAGGGTATACTGTTAGGATAGGCCTCATGCATGTTATCCCTTTGATATATTTCTCTTACATTCCGAGGTGTGTGATTCATATATTTCTATTTGTTATGTTACAAGTTCAGCCCAAGTATGTCAGCCTATGTGCATTGCGTTGCAACACAGCTTACCTTATCTATGTATGTCAGACTGCAGCTGTAATGGGCGATGCCAATAGTAGCACCGCGGGCCGTTTAACAGAGTCTATACTATCACCGGAGTGATAGTGTATGCCTGTTATTGGTTCCGCTAAGTCGAGGGCTCAGAAGGTATTTGAGAGGATACAGATTTCCCAATTGGGAAGAGAATTAACCAGTGTAATATCATTGTCTTGAAGGTATCAAATGCTTGTCTGAACTCTGTCTGAAGTGATCTGATCTGAGAATCCTCCTCCAGAAGGGCGGAATAGCTGAGTACTTATACTAGCCGCCAAGCCTTCTGGAGTCTGAAAAACCTGTTTTCTGGTGTTTCCAGAAAACCTGCTTTCTAGCCGTTCCAGAAAGCACTCCTCCATGACCATAAATACAGGTGTGGGAGGTCAGGCCTCCAGTACTCAGAAATACAGGTGTGGATGCGTAGTGCATCATGATAAAAGAAAAGTACATAATGACCGGATACGCTCAAGGTAATAGTATGTAAGGTACTATGCTCGAGCTATCTGGTATACATGACGGGTGCTAGGCAATGCGTACTAAGACAATTATAAGAAACAGTCTTCCGTTACATTTACCCACTTAAAAGGATTTCTTACTCTTGTTGCCTTGCCCAAGCTGGAGGTAGTCCCAAATAACAAGTGCAAGCACGACAATTATGAGAGTAGCAATCTTCGCAATGAACAGTAGGAGACGACCATAACTTCCAAATCATCCATAGTAAACATTCATAACATAAGGAACAATGAAAACATCCGATAGATACCTTGTTTGCCATACCTTCTTCCATAGTCAATTCTGAACGACAATTAAAACTACAAGAAGAAACGCGGGATTGCCAGGTTAATTCAACCAGCGCAAATAAGTACTTTAGGAAAACGTTAAAGATATCTTCTGCAAGGTTGGTAGCAGCGGAGGTGAGGTTTTCGTTGTCAGGACTGAGGGCGAGAACTCTGTCTCGTTCAGTTTGAACAATTGACTTGGGGGTTTCTCGCCTGTGACGCTTCTGGTTTTTCTTGGAGGATCGTTGTTGCTTGAAGGTGTTGGAATAGTTTCCACTTATCCCAAAGTCTTGAACGATTTCAAGGCTGATGTCTGCGAAGTTGATCCATTCATCGTCATCACTTCCATACCCTTTCCAACGTACCAGGTATTGGCTTTTGCCAGTACGAGGAGCAGTACGAAATTCGAGTACTCGTTCGACTTCCCATCTGCCTTCCGTTACCTCACCAGGTTATTCTTCGTGACCACCTGGGAAGTTGGTTGAATTGTTTTCAGCTTAAGGTTTGATCTTGCTGATGTGGAAGGTGTTGTGGATAAGAGAAAGTCGACTGTCTGTTGATAGGTCGAGTGTATAGTTGTTCCACTTCCTGTTGACGTGTTGGATGCGGAACGGTCCGACCCATCTAGGTTTGAGTTTCCTAGATGTGTTCATGAGGTTGATGTTCTCTGTTGAAAGAAGAACATTTTGGCCGGCTGAAAGAAGTGGTGGAACAGACCGCTTCTTGTTGGCTTGTTTCGCCTCCTTGACTTTGTAGGAGTATAGGTTGCGAGAGGTGTCAAGATGACGTTCCTCTGCAGGGGTATGAGGATTGATCGGGTATGGGAAGGAAGAAGGACCTAGCTTTACCTCAAAGCCTGGGAGTGAAAAGAATGGACTGTGTTGGCTTGCGGTATTGTCTCGAGACTTCAACTTGAGCCGCATCTCGGAGAGTTTGTGCAGCCATTTGTTTCCTTCGACCTTGTACACTCGTGCGGCTTGGAGGATTGCCTTGTTGGCAATTTCTGACTGACTGTCCGTCTGAGGGTGGTATGCGGTAGGCGGTTCCAACTTGATTCCCTTTCTTGCTGCCCAATCCTTGAAATGGTCTGACGTAAAGAGAGTGTCTCGATCAAAAACATTATAATAGGGATAACCAATAACAGAAGCAACGTGCTTATCAAAGGTATTAGTGCACTTTTCTGCCGTGAGGTTATCAGAAACTGGAATGAGAAACATTAATCCTGATTGTCTACAGACAATCGTGCAAAGTCTCGAAAAGCAAATCATATGATCATCTTCCAAAGGAATGTTCGGGTATAAAGTAGAGCAATAAGTGAAAACAGGAGATATCTTAAGCAAATCCATAGTGATATGCGTCCAGCCTCTTGCAGGAACATGTAACATTGTTACTTGTCCTAGTGGTGGCTTGTTGCTAGACTTCGTCCTTTGACAGGTATCGCAACTCGCCAAGTATTCTTTAACGAGCTTTGAAAATGGCTGGGAAATAAATCCATCAGTCAACCATTTCGACGTTTTCTCAACTCTGCCATGTGCCGTAGCATCATGAGCTTCCTTGATTGCATCTACGAGGTAGTTCTTACCGTTAATATCGAACGTGCTTGGTAAAACCAGCCTCCATTCTCCTTTCTCATTCTTCTTGTACAAGAACCCATTCTCCTTCCTTACTCCTTTCTTTTCTTCTGGTGCGTTGTAGAGCTGGCTCCACATGTGGCATATCCTAATGCATGCGATGTAGGCATCCCTCATTCTATCATCTTTGTCAACGTGAGCAACAAGATAGAAGTCTGGGTCATCTTTGGGGCCATCGTCGAGATCGAGGTATATTTTTGCCATATTGGTTGCTGGTACGATTCTATACCTGAGGTCTGAATCTGCCTTGTGTTTTGCCTCGCATGTTGATGCATAGTGTCCCTCGCCTTTGCAGAAGTTGCACCGAAGAGTGGCGGTAGGTGTAGGAGGAATTGACGTCTTCTCCTGTGGTTGAGGGTCTTGAACGTGGTTGTTCTCCTCATTAGATGTGTGATGTTGTTGTTGCATAAATCCCACTCCTGGCACATATCTCATAGGATTAGTGGGGGATAGGAGGGTGTTATGACCTTGGTTAGATCCGCTAGCTTCTCCGGAAGCTGCATTGCGTTGAGATCTAGTGGTAACAGCGGCAGAGAGGAAGTAGGGTCTTTCCTCATCTGGAATGATCTTGATGTTATAGTCCCATGGGTTTTTTTGTTCGGTTTGCTGACCCCATGGTTCGTGGCGAGCAATAGGAGCGTTTGTGATTGCCCATTCTTCCGCGGACCACATGTGAGTGCGGTTAGGAGCTTCTTTGAGGTTAAGCTCTGGGATGTCAATATCACGAGTCTCAGAGGAGGGGGTGTTGTTAGGAGGGATAGTGGTAGCTTTCAATTTCCATGAGTCTCGCTGACTCGACTGGAATTCCTTCTCCTTCTGACAAACTGCCACCGCTAGAGTGCAGTCTAAACATCCATGTCCGTAGGTTCCGCAAATTGAGCAACTGGTGGTGTGAAAGTAACGATTCCCATTCGGGTGGGAGCTACCATGCGAGTGGCAGTAGTAGTCGTGACAATCCGTATTGTGTTGCTTTCGATGCTGCTTGTAGTGTTCCCAGGCATCATTGACAACGTCCGAAATGATAGCAGGAATATTGTCATCGTTGGTAACTGGGGAGGTATCAGCTGCAGGAGCGCTGATGTGATGATAACCATTTAATTGATCATGGTTAACAACGTGGGGGTGAGGATCGAACTCATACCCGTCAAAGATTTCTTCGGAAATAGTGGAGAGGGTATCCTCATCTGATTGCATTTCTTCTTCCTTGATATCGTCGTAATCTTTATAGTCCCCGTTATTCTCGTCGTCGAGATAGGGACAACAGGGATGGTGACCAATGCTATCGTCGCGGCCTGCGCACTTATTGTAGTTGCAGTCCGTGTGCTTGCAGTTGATGCAGCCTCGGGAAACCATGGTGGTTTCTTGTGGTATGGGAGAGATAGAAAGGTTGTTGGTAGTGATAGAAATGTCTTGAAAGTTGCTGTTGTCTTCGGTAGGATCGATACTCTGAGGGATGAAGTCTTGTTCCTCGATGGGATCGAGGGAGTATTTATGCTTCCTTGATAGAGCGTCTGCCAACAGGTTTTCTTTTCCAGCCGTATGTTCAATGACCAGGTCGAATTCTCTCATGTAAGCTTGCCATCGGGCTAGCTTCTGAGAGGTTTGTCTTGGTCGGATGAAAGAGTGTAGTGGTTGGTGATCCGTGAGAAACGTGAATTTGTGGTCTCCAAGTTGAGCCTCAAAGAACTTCAGGGAGTCAACAATAGTGAGTAACTCCTTTTGGTAGGTGGGGTATTTCAGCTGTGCAGGACTGAATTTCCTAGAATGAAATCGACAGGGTCGAATTGATCCTAGTTCTCCTTGTCTTAACCATGATCCTAGTCCAATATCACTAGCATCACATACCAGGTATTTTGGCGCTTCCGAGAAATGGTCCCAGGGTTTGAGAATCTGTGGAGAATTCACAAGTTCCTTGATTTTCTCGAGTGCTGTGGTGTGGGTGTCCGTCCAGCTCCAGGGTGCGTTTTCGCCTTGCAGTTCCGACAGGGTGCTTGACCAAGAGGCCAATTCCGGACAAAACTTGCTTGGGAATATGACAACGCCGAGTATACCTCGTAGTTCCCGACGGTTGCTGGGAACCTTGAAGTCTAATACTTTCTTGCGCTTCTTAGGATCCATATGTAACCCATCCGGAGTTAATATATGTCCGAAGATATCTAGACGTTTTGTAAAGAATTGGCATTTGCTAGCCTTCAACCAAAACTTTTTGTCTAGTAGTCGTTGTAGAACCATCCGCAAGGTGGCTACATGTTCATCGTAGGTATCTCAAAAGATAATAATATCGTCGATATAGATGACAAGGTCCTTGAAGACCATGTCCTTAAAGATTTCGTACATGGCTCTTACCATGTTGGCAGGAGCATTGCGGTCGCCTTGTTGCATAATGCGACTGCGGTAGTATACCATATGTGTGAGGAAGGTGGAGTGTTGTTCTGAGTCTTCTTCGATTCCGATGTTGTGGTACCCATCTGGTAGGTCGATTTTGCTCCAGTATTTACGAGCGGCAACTAGCTACATGAGCTCTTCAATGCTTGGTCGGGGTGTGTGGTTGGGATCAACCGCTTTATTCCGATCCTTGGCGTCTAGGATGCGTCGTGGTTTAGTGGGATCATCTCGTTTGGCTTGTACGAACAGTACTACCGCACTGGTGTCATGTTCTGCACGATAAATCCAGCCTGAGGCTTCTTCCTCGGTGAGCTGTCTAGTGAGCTCTGCATAGAATTTGGAGGGTGAGAGTCGCCATTTCGGTACAAATGTAGAGCCAGGTTTCGGGCAGATTCGGTGGTTGATAGTTCTGAGTCGTGGCAACTCGTTGGGTGTGGTTGCCGGAAATAACTGGGCGAATTCAATGAAGGGGTTGAATTCCCTACTTTCTCCGAGACTCATGGCTGAGACCATGAATTCGAAGAGTGGTAGAAGACAGTCTAGTGCTTCGTCTTCTATGAAGAGTGCAGCAGATGTGAATTGCCCCGTAGCAAGCCCTGCCTTCCTCCATTCCGTAAGTGTAAAGCGAGCCATCCCTTCAGGTTGGATGGGAACAGGCTTTGGTCGTGCTGGGATTAAGGCGTTCAGAACCGTAAGCACTGGCTTGCCTAGAATCATATCCCAGCCTGCGAAATGTTCTACATATAGGGGTCTTGTTTCCGTATATCCTCCGTAGTCCATTTGGACATCACATGCCTTTTCTATCACACCCTTTGATCCTTTGATCGTGGTGTTGAGTGACTTCTTGTCGATTCCATAAGTAGGCAGGCCGTATAGGTGGACAAATTGTGCGTTGATAAGATATCCGCCAGTCGTTTGTAAATCCACAAGGGCTAATGCAGGGTGGCCATTAACCTTGACCAGAACCCTGCTGTAGTCTAATTCTGCCGTAGACTGGGGTTTTACCTTGGTTTTGCCCTTGTAGTTATTCTTGGCGATAACTGGATTGCTGGTGTGTTGCAGGTCTAGGACTTGTGCGGCGGTGCGCATGGGTATTTTGGATATTCGCTTCTTGTATTCTTTGAAGGTGTGACCAGGCGCACGGCACCAAAGGCACTTCGGATCCCTGATCAACTTCATTTTGTGTTGTGATGTTAACGTCTTGTTAACCACTTCCCAGTCCGGATCCTTGCTGGTTGTCGTTTTCGTGGTAGGGGTTTTTTCAGGATTAGAACTTGTTTTCTTGTTCTCTGTCTTCCAATCGCTGTGGTGATTTCGACTAGGGTTCACAGCTGGTTGGGTGGCAGGCTGGCCAGCTGGTTTGGGTGTAGTTGAGATACGCCCATGTTTTCGTGCAGCCTCGTATGATTCCGCTTTCTTGACCAGGTCGTTGAACGTCCATGAATCAAGTATTTGAGGAACCAGGGTGGTTTCCATGTAATCCGATAGGTGGTTCAGGAATTTCCTGCGTTTGACTTCTTCCGAGATGCATTGATTCCCATCCTTGTCGATAAGTTTAATCTGAAGTTCCTCAAGACAGTTGGCAAACGTTTTGATACCCATGTGTCGTCCATCCTTGTTGGGTGAAGCAGCCTCCCATTCCTTACATAGAAGGTCATTGCTAGTGGAGGGAATAAGGAATTCCCGTAGCACTAGCATGAAGCTGAAAAAGGATGCCTTATCCTTTTCCTTGATAAAGTGATGATTATAAGTAGTGAGTGCGCTGCCTTGCAGTTTGAATCTAATAAAGTCCAACGCTTCCTTCGATTCCAATCTTATACCTTTCATACTTCACCATCTCTGTATCACGTTGACCCAAGTGTCGAGGTACTGTGAGTCTCGCCATTTCTTATCTCCACTATTAACATTTTCTGGAGCATCAATTTTGATACCCTTCATCCGTTTGGACATTTTTGATCATGTTTCAAGTGTCACAATTGCTGTCGTCGTTTCCCATTGCTCTTGTTCTGGTGTCTTACCACGATCTGTTCGTTTCTTGATCTTCTTTACCTTCTTCTTTGGTTTGCGTATGCTTCTGTGACTGTGGACTGACGATCTGCTGCTAGAGCTTCCACTGCTAGAGCTACTATCGTATCCATCGTCATCTCCTCAGCCTGCTGTGGTACCTCATCCTAAGGGAGGTGCTTGGTGCTGATCATCTTCATAATTTGGGTTACCGGTTTCCGAGGTACGTTCCACTATGTTATCTTCTGTCACGATGCCAGTTTGAGACCCTTTGCTGACTTCTGGTACGGAGCGTTGTTTGGTTAGCGTCTCTGGAAGGTCCCTTCTATCTTGTCCTTTTGGTCGTTTGGCTATAGGTGGGTCCTCAAATTGCCCTGGTACAACAGGTAAAAGGAGGTGCTGACCACATAGCATGAAGGACATAATATCATCCCATTCTTTCAGAACCCAGTGAGGTTCTGTAAGCTGTGGAATCTTGGGGCGTTTTAGGCTCTCTGCTAGCACCGTGGTAAGCTCCAAGTCCTCACTTTCAAATGGAATGGTTGTATTGTAAAGATAATGTTTGGTTGTTGGTTCGAGAAACAGTTGGATGTCCTTTGGATGAAAGCAATGAATTTACCAAAGCGTTTGTGTAAAGGCAAGAATATCATGTATTTGAGGTTGTACTTTCTTCCAGTTTGCTTCTGTCATTAGAGGGGACTCAAATGCCCATGTTGTGAGGGGAGAGTCTCCTTCTGGTTTCAGGACATCGACGGTGTAGACGGTGTGAGGTGGTGGTTTGACGGATTCCTCGAACGTTTGTGGTTCAGGATTGTCTCTTTTCTTTCGTGGTGTGTCGGAGATTAACTTCTTGATGTCTTCAGGAATCATAGCTAATCTTCGCGACTTGTGGTAGGTGTACGGCTTGTCCGTCTTGGAGGCCATAATGTCGGTTACTCGTTCAGATATTCCGAGTTATTTTTCCCCCTTGTCCGTATTTTGTTGGGACAAGTACGTCGCTCTGGACGTGAATGATTTCCGATCGACTTCGGATGACTGTAGCTCGGCTGCTTGTTTGATATATAGGGAGGATAGTAGGAACGAGAAGAAAACGGATGCTGGTTCGTCGTTTTCTTCCGCTCCTAACGTGGTAGGTACTCCTGAGGCGTGGGTAATACCAACGACGCCTAAGATGCCTTTCCCGATAGAAGGTTTTGGAGATAGTGAGGGTGGTGGCAAGAAGACTGTGAGATGGTCTCCTTATATGGAAGAAGTGGATAGCTCAAACTCCTCAAGTTTTGACCTGATACCAACTGAAAATGGTTCAGTTGGGAAGGAGGGTAGATGTGCCTCGCCTGTGAGGGATCTGGTGTTGAATGGAACAGGAAGTAGCTATGTAGTTCCTGCTGTGCTTTCGTATGTTTCTTCTAATGATGAGAAGAACGAGGCTGAGCCGTGGGATGGTGATAGGTATTTGTACGCTGCGATTATTCCTGGGACGTATGGTGCGGCGATGTCTTATGCTCTCTGGTATAAGAAGATCAATGGGGATTGTAGTTGCCAGGAATGCAAGAGGTGGTATCGATATTGGTGGGGTAAGGTGATGGAACGAGGGTGGAATTGTTTAATGGTGTATACCACTGCCCGTTAGAGCTCTGCCTTGTCTTGCACAAGGTCTTCTGTTGACTGCAGGTTGAGAATATCTCTGTCTCAGTGTTGCATTGTTGTTGCTAGCTTTCGTTGAATGTGTTGACGTCCGATAGAGGTGATACCTGAAAAGGTATTATAAAGATACCAACGGGTGATCAGTTCGCGGTAGTAGGTTTTAACAGTTAGATTATTTTGTGTGTTAAAAAAAATGTAATGGGCGATGCCAATCGTAGCACCGCGGGCCGTTTAACAGAGTCTATACTATCACCGGAGTAATAGTGTATATCTGTTATTGGTTCCGCTAAGTCGAGGACTCAGAGGGTCTTTGAGAGCATGCAGATTTCCCAAGCGGGAAGAGAATTAACAGGTTTAATCTCTCTGTATTGAAGCTATCTAATGTTTGTCTGAACTCTGTCTGAAGTGATCTGATCTAAGAATCCTCCTCCAGAAGGGCGGAATGGCTCAGTACTTATACTAGCCGCCAAGCCTTCTGTAGTGTGAAAAACCTGTTTTCTGCCCTTTCCAGAAAACCTGCTTTCTGGCCGTTCCAGAAAGCAGTCCTCCATGACAATAAATACAGGTGTGGGAGGTCAGGCCTCCAGTACTCAGAAATACAGGTATGGATGCGTAGTGCATCATGATAAAAGAAAAGTACATAAGGACCGGATATGCTCAAGGTAATAGTACGTAAGGTACTATGTCCGAGCTATCTGATATACATCATAGGTGCTAGGAAATGCGTACTAAGACAATTATAAGAGACGGTCTTCCGTTGCACTTGGTATTGTGGCAAGCTAAGTGTATTGTGGAGCTTTGTTCTGGTGATGCTATACTTTTCATGGGCTCTTTTATTTATCATGAGAATACTAAGATCACTCGAGGAGTGAGAAATAGTATTAACTTATTTATACATAAGTCTGACATTGATTGGATTAAAAGGGATATAGCTACCTGTAAAAAAACAAGGGGAAAGGCAATATCAAAAGATAAGATATAGGTCCACAGTCAACCACACAAAAAGAAGACTAAAGTTTAATTTAATGTCTGTGCATCTCTATATTTGTACTCCTTTTTTTCCCTTTTTTCTTTTTTCTTTCTTGCAATATAATAGTTGTATCACTTCACTACCCTCTCCATTTACCTATCTCCTGAACTCTTTACTCACATCTTTATTCTTTAGTTCCTGAGCTTAATATATATCTACTATCAGCTATACTACCAACTTTCTACTACTTACTCTACTCTCGCACTCTACTCTCGCACCCTCACTCCGCTCTCTCATCGCCACCCTCTCGCAATCCGCACTCAGCTGTGCTCTCCTCTCGCCTCTGCTCTACTCTCGCCTCAACTTTGCTATCGCCTGCCCTCTTGCTCCCTTGCCCTCTCGACCTCTCCCCTCTGGCCACCCTCTCACCCTTTTGCCCTCTGCTCCCCGCTCTTTCATTGCTCTCTTGCCCTCCACTCTCCGCTCTTTCATTGCTCTCTCTTTCTCGCTCTCCACCCTCCGCTCTTCATTCTCTGCTCCCTGCTCTCACCTCTTCACTCTTCTACTCTCTACTCCATCATTGCTCTTTCCCCCTCCGCTGTCTGGTCGTTCATTGCTCTTTCATCCTTCGCCCTCTCATCACTTTTATCTCTCTCTGGCCCTCTGCCCTCAGGCTCTCCCAGGCTCTTGCCCTCCTCCTCTCTTTGGCTCTCGCCCTCCAGCTCTTTGTTGCTCTCACACTCTGGCTCTCCCTAGCTCTCGCCCTCCGCCTCTCTGCCTTTCTACTCTTACCTCTCTGCTCTCTGTTTTTTACTCCACTCTCTGCTCTCTGCCTTTTACTCAACTCTCTGCTCTCTACTCCTCAACGATCAAATGGATATCTTTTATTATAGAATGATTAATTCAAATAAAGATAGGATACAATTTGATACATATTATACTAATGGTCTGGAGATGCGAAGGATCACATGCAAAGCATATTTAATTGCCAGTCGAAGAAGATATCATCATTAATGACAACAACTACAAGCAAAGAGATCTATACTTATATAGAATATTCAAGTTGCAGATGTAGATTTCCACTCTCTTTATATACTATTATATTAACAAAACTAATATATGGATTTAGATTCAAATATAATTACAGCTTGCATTTAAGAGTAGAAACTTAACTCCTATCCAATCTGATCTAGGCTTTATGTCTATATCATGCTCAACATGTACTACCCTCTATTGAGTAGATGAACGAACTACAGAACACCCAAATACTAAACAAAATCCTTTGTTTAATACATGTTGCAATAATGGCAATGTTTCAATTGCTCTCATTAAACCTCTCCCTACCCTATTACATTCATTACCAGATAATCAAACTTCTACCTCGTATCATTCGCGAACTCATATAAGAGAATATAATTCTGCTCTTGCTTTTGTCTCTCTTAAATACCAAGCATATAATCTTACATCTCGAGGATTATAATGTTTTCAAATTCTTGGTGCCTTATAACATCTTACCGGACCTTTAGAGTATTCTCTGAATACCCATCCTCAATTTACTCAAATTTTTCTATATGATCCAGTTGATCCTGTACTACAATTGTCATTTCGATCTGGTGGTTATATATTACCTTCTGTCATAGATATAGTTCTTTCACATCAATTATGAGAGATGCTAAAAGAGTATAATCCTTTTGTAACCACCTACTGAACGGCCTATGAGAAAATGCCACAAGCACTTTCCCAACTTTCCCAAAATAATATGCAGATTATTTTGAATCCCTGCAAGGAATTGCTAATTACAAAAGTTCTCGGTCAATGCCATTATCACCTTCTTACTATGAATGAAGTTGCTAAGATTATTTCTGACAAATACCTTGAGGCTTCCTGTCAGGATATTATACTTGCACAATGATATAACACTATTGAAGGAACTATGTTTCGAACAATTACCTCTAGCCATGCTGCCTATACTCTTCTACATTATGTACTTATATTTCCTTTTGGAGAACCAGGATAGAATTGGGTTCTTCGTTTATAACATAGTCAAACTCAAGATGGATTGTCAAAATGATTATTAAAAACAATACTACCAATTTCGTTTACACTTTCAACTTTTAGAATCTACTACACTATTTTTAGCATCTCGACTATTCTAACCGTACATTGTTGATGCTTGTGCAGTTGTTGATCAAGCTAAATTAGAGTGGATTTGTATAAATCAAGCTTCTTTACCTTCAGATATTTATAATGGACTTGCAGATGCAATTGTTCAGGATGAAGTTGATAATTCAGCACTAGAACACAGAATTGTTTTACCTAATAGCTTTTTAGGAAGTGATAGGTTTATGCCACAATTATTATTTAGATTCTATAGCAATCGTACGACATTTTGGAAAACCTACCCTATTTATCACCTTTACAGGAAATCCAAATTGGAAAGAAATTCAAGATCAATTACTTCCTCACCAAATAGCACTAGATCGTCCTAATCTTATGAGCTGCGTATTTCACCTCAAATAATAAGATCTTCTTTACCAAATTCGTTCTAAAGCCATTTTAGGAAGATTATGGGGTTGTGTTTGGACTATGGAGTATCAGAAGCGAGGATTACCATACATGCATCTATTAGTATTTTTACATTCAGAGGATCAATTTTTAATACCAGAACCAATAGATGAAATAATCTCAGCCGAGCCACACAGTATTATTGATGATCCAACTGGAGACCTACCAGATATCGTTGGTTCTTCTATAGTTCATGGGCCTGGAGGGCCAAATCATTTACACTCACCATGCATGATTAATAGTTCCTCTATAAGAACCTCATGCTCTAAACGATTTCCCAAATCATTTCAAGACTCTATAATTGTGCAAGAAGATGCATACCCATTATATTGAAGACGATCTAATGGAGTAACATGCAAGGGCAAAAATGGATTTATGTATGATAATCGCTGGGTTGTCACATATAATCCATATCTATGTTGGCACTAACAGGAACATATCAATGTAGAAGTATGTGCATCAATTTAAGCTAATAAATATATTCATAAATATATTTATAAAGGTTCTGATCCTACTACCCTCCAACTACAAGAAACTGATAATGCCGATGAGGTTAAACCGGATCTTCAAGGAAAATATATAGGCCTATGTGAAGCTATCTGGAGATTGTTTGAGTTTTGTAATGGAAGACCGTTTCCTATAAATTGTCTTAGTATGCATTTCCTATTGTTCTTATCATGTATACCAGATAGTTCTGGCATAGTACCTTATGTACTATAGCCTTGAACGTATCTGGTCCTTATGTACTTTTCCTTTTGGTTTTGTGATGCATTACGTATCGACACCTGTATTTCTGAGTACTGCAAGCCTTACCTCCCACACCTGTATTTATGGTCATGGAGGAGTGCTCTCTGGAATAGCCAGAAAGCAGGTTTTTCAGACTTCAGAAGGCTTTGCAGCTAGTATATGTATAGAGTCGATCCGCCCTTCTGGAGGAGGATTTTCAGATCAGATCACTTCAGACAGAGTTCCGACAAGCCTTAGATAGCTATGGTAACTTTAGAAGCTACCGGCTTAATCTATATTCTAAAGGTGGATCGACAAGGCGACTCTAGGGTGCATGCCATAAGCCATTAAGCTAGAGTGGCTGACATGTGTACCTCTATGAGCCTCCATCACTTCCTTCATCTATTGAAAACATATGCCTCGACAATGAGTCACGCTCCTCGGAACTTCATGCGGTCTCCTATCTCCACAGCAGCCCCAGAATTGAAGATGGCTACCGAACCAGTCACCTTTCCCTCTCTCCGCCTTCCCCGCCAAAATTTTTGGTACTTGTATGCACTTCCGTAGGAGATGTATGACGAGTCACTCGGAAACCAGGGTAGATTCAAGGGTAGGCAAGTTAATCCTCATTCCCTCCAGGAGCCAGCGTGCTTCTCCAGCCCCTTCCAAACTCGGATACCCCACATCTGATATACAGTGCCTGGGGGAATGTTTCCGTAACCTTCAGACATGCATTAGACATGGATGCCCACGCTCGGCATATGCAATAAGGACCATTCAAATACCTCCGTATCACACCTATAGGTCACCCTCAATAGCTCTTAAAAGGTTCCGATATAATCACCTTGATGTGGAGCCCTTCTACGCAACTTGGTAGCCCTCTAAAGCTTCATTTTGGGAGTTTATGCAACGTTATGCCTTGCAAATCATTCACGCTAGCAGGTTGACCTGAGATAAAAAAAGAAAAAAATATAGGGTCGCGGAAACTTTCCCCCAGGCACTGTATCTACCACAAATCTCTGGTGCCCATACATACCCTGAGTTTTGAACACACCAACAAGCCATTCATCCCCAGACTAACCAGACTAGGACAAGCTGTGATACAAAATGCGCTACCTAGTCTGGTTGGCGTGCACCGATTAATTTACAACCCGACATAGTTTCTTGTCAGGATACCATCCCTTCATCTGTGTAAATCAACCACTACGTATAAGTTGGACGACGATGGTCAGGCGCAGGAATCATGAACATCAGGCTCCCATCAGGGGCTGTTAATAAGACTCGATTAATTACGCAATACAGAGAGATTACAACTGTTAATTCCCTTCCTGGTTGCACAATCTGTATGCTCTCAGAGACCCTTTAAGTCCTCGACTTAGCGGAACCAATAACAGACATACACTATTACTCCGCTGATAGTATAGACTCTGTTAAACGGCCCGCAGTGCTACTATTGGTACCGCCCATTACAAGTTCCGCATATATGAAGAATTTCCTGCTGTTAATCTTTTGCCCATTCATTTACCCGGACAACAATCTGTTTATTTTGGATTAGATCTAAGCTGGGATGAGCTTCAGCTACGTTTAGATAAAAGAGAGTCAAAGCTCATGTCATGATTCACCTATGATCAAGGGCATCAAGATGGTCGACAGTATCGTTATTAGCAATCCACACAATATTTGGTGTTTAAGACTCAAGATTAGCATTGGCATCTCAGAAAGAGAGGTTTTGCAATCGGTTGGATGTATCATCATAATCCCTTATAAAGTGAATGATTTTATCTTCGATTATTTTTAACGGCAGTACCAAGAGCAACCTCATTTGAAAATCTTTAAACAATCAATAGTCAAACCTATTCAACACTTTAACAAGCTTGCTTAGCTCTCGGAATTATCCAAGATGATAGAGAATGGATTTAATGCTTTGAGGAGGCAATTGTGTTTAGTACAGGCCATGTTCTACATATATTATTTGCTACTGCAGTTATGTATAGTGGTATTGTTGATCCTACTTAAATTTGGACTTGCTTTGAACAATACTTTTGTGATGATTTACCTTATCGACTTCAACGATTAACAATACAAATCCTTAAAGATATACCAACTCCTCATTTTGATTACCGACTTCATCTTCTATCAAAAATATTTACACAAGCAGTTAAGTCATTAATAGACTGTGGTTTACCATTACCTATGCAAGATTGGTAGTCTTTGATACATGAAAATCCATTAATGACTTCTGAATTGAATTATGATAAAGATCAGGAGAAACATTTATGGGATGATAGAGTGGTACAACTAAGCGAGGATCAATGTCAAATATATGATTCTGTTCTTTCTCAACTTTCAAGAGATTCTGCGAAAGGACAATTTTTTATTCACGGACCTGTAGGAATAGGCAAGACATTTTTATATAAATGCATTTGCCATTACTATGAAAGGTAAGGTAAAATTGTCCTTTGTGTTGTTTCCTCAGGAATTGCAGCACTTTTACTTCCTGGTGGATGAACAGCACATTCCCGTTTCTCTATCCCTTTAGAAATTAATCAACAATCTGTTTCTCACATTGGAAAGAATACTCAACTTGCTAATCTGCTGTGTTAAACCAGTTTAATTATTTGGGATGAAGTTTATGTGCAACATCGATACTGTTTTGAGGCAGTTAATCGAACATGGAATGATATTTGTTCTACTTCTGATAATGCATTGTTTGGAAATATCCCTATTTTACTTGGTGGTGATTTTGCTCACATTGCACCTGTTATACCTTGAACTAGTAATCGAGCTGCCACTATTCATGCTTCTTTACAAACTTCTTTTCTTTGGCCACAATTTCAAATTTTACATCATACTCTAAATTGTTACAGGCTAGCTAGAAATGATTTAAATACTTTCAAATATATAATAGACAGGTGGGCAGAGTATAAACGAAATTATAACTCGGTTGTAGTAGTGGATTGGATTAGAGTAAAGGTATATGAGACTTAGAACACCGCTTGGGACTTATTGAATTAACTATGTGATAGCATGGACTTATTTAGAAGCCTTGATCTAAAAACCATTTGTCAGATCTGGAAGACACTTTCTAATGAGGGAAAGTAGACTTGTGGTCAGTAGTTGCCTAACTAGGAAGTGACTTCCCAATTAGGAACACTGCTGTAACGGAAGACCGTTTCTTATAATTGTTTTAGTATGCATTTCCTAGCACCTGCCATGTATGCCAGATAGCTCGGGCATAGTAGGTTACGTACTATTACCTTGAGCGTATCCGGTCCTTATGTACTTTTCTTTTATCATGATGCACTACGCATCCACACCTGTATTTCTGAGTACTGGAGGCCTGACCTCCCACACCTGTATTTATGGTCATGGAGGACTGCTTTCTGGAAGGGCCAGAAAGCAGGTTTTCTGGAAAGGCCAGAAAACAGGTTTTTCAGACTCCAGGAGGCTTGGCGGCTAGTATAAGTACTGAGCCATTCCGCCCATCTAGAGGAGGCTTCTTAAATCAGATCACTTCAGACAGAGTTCAGACAAGCGTTAGATAGCTTCAATACAGAGAGATTACACCTGTTAATTCTCTTCCCGCTTGGGAAATCTGCATGCTCTCAAAGGCCCTCTGAGTCCTCGACTTAGCGGAACCAGTAACAGACATACACTATTACTCCTGTGATAGTATAGACTCTGTTAAACGGCCCGCGGTGCTACTATTGGCATTGTCCATTACATATTTTTTAACATACAAAATAATCTAACTGTGAAAACCTACTACCACGGACTGATCACCCGTTGGTATCTTTATAATACCTTGCCAGGTATCACCTCTATCGGACGACAACACATGCAACGAAAGCTAGGAACAACAATCCAACACTGAGATATAGATATTCTCCACCTGCAGTCAACAGAAGACCTTGTGTAAGACAAGGCAGAGCTCTAACGGGCAGTGGTATACACCATTAAACAATTCCACCCTCGTTCCATTACCTTACCCCACCAATATCGACACCACCTCTTGCATTCCTGACAACTACAATCCCCATTCAATTTCTTATACCAGAGAGGATAAGACATCGCCGCACCATACGTCCAACGAATAATCGCAGCGTACAAATACGCATCACCATCCCACGGCTCACCCTCGTTCTTCTCACTATTAGATGAAACATACGAAAGAACAGCAGGAACTACATAGCTACTTCCGGTTCCATTCAACACCAGATCCCTCACAGGCGAGGCACATCTACCCTCCTTCCCAACTGAACCATTTTCAGTTGGTATCAGGTCAAAACTCGAGGACTTTGAGCTATCCACTTCTTCCATATAAGGAGACCATCTCACGATCTTCTTGCCGCCACCCTCACTATCTCCAAAACCTTCCACAGGGAAAGGCATCTTAGGCGTAGTTGGTATTACCCACGCCTCAATAGTACCTACCACGGTAGGAGCGGAAGAAAACGACGAACCAGGATCCGTGCTCTCCTCGTTCCTACTATCCTCCCTACATATCAAACAGGCAGCCGAGCCACAGTCATCCGAACTCGATTGGAAATCATTCACGTCCAGAGCGACGTACTTGTCCCCACAAAATACGGACAAGGGGGAAAAATAACTCGGAATATCCGAAAGAGTAACCGACATTATGGCCTCCAAGACGGTCAAGCGGTACACCTACCACAAGTCACGAGGATTAGCAATGATTCCTGAAGACATCAAGAAGTTAATCTCCGACACACCACGAAAGAAAAGAGACAATCCTGAACCACAAACGTTCGAGGAATCCGTCAAACCACCACCTCTCACCGTCCACACCGTCGATGTCCTGAAACCAGAAGAAGACTCTCCCCTCACAACATGGGAATTTGAGTCCCCTCCCATGACAGAAGCAAACTGGAAGAAAGTACCACCTCAAATACATGATATTCTTGCCTTTACACAAACGCTTTGGTATCTTCCTTGCTTTCATCCAAAGGACATCCAACTGCTTCTCGAAGCAACAACCAAACATTATCTTTAGAATACAACCATTCCATTTGAAAGTAAGGACTTTGAGCTTACCACTGTACTTACAGAGAGCCTGAAACGCCCCAAGATTCCACAGCTTAGAGAACCTCACTGGGTTCTGAAAGAATGGGATGATATTATGTCCTTCATGCTATGTGGTCAGCACCTCCTTTTACCTGTTGTACAAGGGCAATTTGAGGACCCACCTATAGCCAAACGACCAAAAGGACAAGATAGAAGGGACCCTCCAGAGACGCCAGCCAAACAACGCTCCGTACCAGAAGTCAGCACATGATCTCAAACTGCCATCGTGGCAGAAGATGACATAGTGGAACGTACCTCGGAAACCGGTAACCCAAATAATTAAGATGATCAGGACCAACCACCTCCCTTAGGACGAGGTACCACAGCAGGCGGAGGAGATGACGATGGTTACGATAGTAGCTCTAGCAGTGGAAGCTCTAGCAGCGGATCGTCAGTCCACAGTCACAGAAGCATACGCAAACCAAAGAAGAAGGTCAAGAAGATCAAGAAAGGAACAGATCGTAGTAAGACACCAGAACAACAGCAATGGGAAACGATGACAGGAATTGTGACACCTGAAACGTCATCAAAAATGTCCAAACGGATGAAGGGTATCAAAATTGATGCTCCAGAAAATCTCAACAGTGGAGATAAGAAATGGCGAGACTCACAGTACCTCGACACTGGGGTCAACGCGATACAAAGATGGTTAAGTATGAAAGGTATTAGATTGGAAACGAAGGAAGCGTTGGACTTTATTGGATTCAAACTGCAAGGCAGTGCACTCACTACTTATAATCATCACCTTATCAAGGAAAAGGATAAGGCGTCCTTTTTCAGCTTTATGCTAGTGCTACGGGAATTCCTTATTCCCTCCACTAGCAAGGACCTCCTATGGAAGGAATGGGAGGCTGCTTCACCCAACAAGGAGGGACCACATATGGGTATCAAAACCTTTGCCAACTGGCTGGAGGAATTTCAGATTAAACTTATTGACAAGGATGGAAATCAATGCATCTCGGAGGAAGTCAAACGCAGGAAATTCCAGAACAACCTACCGGATTACATGGAAACCACCCTACTTCCCCAAATACTTGATTCATGGACGTTCAACGACCTGGTCAAGAAAGCGGAATCATACGAGGCTGCACGAAAACATGGGCGTATCCTAACTACATCCAAACCAGCTCGCCAGCCTGCCACCCAACCAGCTCCGAACCCCAGTTGAAATCACTGCAGGGATTGGAAAACAGACTACAAGAAAACAAGTTCTAATCCTGGAAAAACCCCTGCCACGAAAACGACAACCACCAAGGATCCGGACTGGGAAGTGGTTAACAAGACGTTAATATCACAAGACAAAATGAAGTTAATCAGGGATCGCAAGCGCCTTTGGTGCCGTACGCCTGGTCACACCTTCAAAGAATGCAAGAAGCAAATATCCAAAATACCTATGCACACTGCCGCACAATTCCTATCCCTGCAACACACCAGCAAACCAGTTATCGCCAAGAACAACTACATGGGCAAAACCATGGCAAAACCCCAGTCTACGGAAAAATTAGACTACAGCAGGATTCGGGTCAAGGTTAACGGCTATCCTGCATTAGCCCTTGTGGATTTATAAATGACTGGTGGAGATCTTATCAATGCACAATTTGTGCACCTATATGGCCTACCTACTTATGGAATCGACAAGAAGTCACACAACACCGGGATCAAAGGATCAAAGGGTGTGATAGAAAAGGCATGTGATGTGCAAATAGACTACAGAGGATATACGGAAATAAGAACGCTATATGTAGCGCATCTGGCAGGCTGGGATATGATTCTAGGCAAGCCAGCGCTTACGGCTCTGAAGGCGTTAATCCCAGCAGGACCAAAGCCTGTTACCATCCAACCTGAAGGGATGGCTCGCTTTGCACCCAAGGAATGGAGGAAGGCAGGGCTTGCTACAGGGCAAGTCACATGTGCTGCACTCTTCATAGAAGACGAAGCACCAGACTATCTTCTACCCCTCTTCGAATTCATAGTCTCAGCAATGAGTCTCGGAGAAAGTAGGGAATTCAACCCCTTCGTTGAATTCGCCCAATTATTTCCGGCAACCACACCCAACTAGTTGCCACCCCTCAGAACTATCAACCACGGAATCTGCCCGAAACCTGGCTCTACATTTGTACCGAAATGGCGACCCTCACCCTCCAAATTTTATGCAGAGCTCATTAGACAGCTCACCGAACAAGAAGCCTCAGGCTGGATTTGTCATGCAGAACATGACACCAATGCGGTAGTTCTGTTCGTACAAGCCAAACGAGATGATCCCACTAAACCATGGCGCATCCGAGACGCCAAGGATCGGAATGAAGCGGTTGATTCCAACTACACACCCCTACCAAGCCTTGAAGAGCTCATGGAGCTAGTTGCCACTGGGAAATACGGGGGCAAAATCGACCTAGCAGATGGGTACCACAACATCAGAATCGAAGATGACTCGGAACAACACTCCACCTTCCTCACACACATGGGATACTACCGCAGTCGCATTATGCAACAAGTCGACCGCAATGCTCCTGCCACCATGGTAAGAGCCATGTACGAAATCTTTAAGGGCATGGTTTTCAAGGACCTTGTCATCTATATCGACGATATTATTCTCTTTTCAGATACCTACAACGAACATGTAGCTACCTTACGGAAGGTTCTATAATGACTCCTAGACGAGAAGTTTTGGTTGAAGGCTAGCAAATGCCAATTCTTTACCAAACGTTTAGATATCTTAGAACATATATTAACTCCGGATGCGTTACACATGGATCCTAAGGAGCGCAAGAAAGCATTAGACTTCAAGGTTCCTAGCAACCGTCGAGAACTACGAGGTATACTCGGCGTTGTCATATTCCTAAGCAAGTTTTGTCCGGAATTGGCCTCCTGGTCAAGCACCCTGTCGGAACTGCAAGGCAAAAACGCACCCTGGAGATGGACGGCAACCAACACCACAGCACTCGAGAAAATCAAGGAACTAGTGAATTCTCCACAGATTCTCAAATCCTGGGACCATTTCTCGGAAGCGCCAAAATACCTGGTATGTGATGCCAGTGATATAGGACTAGGATCATGGATAGGACAAGGAGAACTAGTATCAATTCGACACTGTCGATTTCATTATCGGAAATTCAGCCCCGCACAGCTGAAATACCCCACCTACCAAAAGGAGTTACTCGCTATAGTTGACTCCCTGAAGTTCTTTGAGGCTCAACTCCGAGACCACAAATCCACAGTTCTCACGGATCACCAACCACTACTCTCTTTCCTACGACCAAGACAAACCTCTCAGAAGCTACCCCGATGGCAAGCTTTCATGAGAGAATTCGACTTGGTCATTGAACATACGGCTGGAAAAGAAAACCTGTTGGCAGACGCTCTATCAAGGAAGCATAAATACTCCCTCGATCCCATCGAGGAACAAGACTT
>Ga0307511_10001100_pt1 | contig 28785 bp, 18 predicted proteins | sample 13_EM_MG_FD_200266 | JGI IMG/M metagenome (GOLD analysis project Ga0307511, IMG submission 200266) | Populus trichocarpa ectomycorrhiza microbial communities from riparian zone in the Pacific Northwest, United States - 13_EM | ecosystem: Host-associated > Plants > Roots > Unclassified | place...
TGGCAAGGGATGCGCTCCTTCCGGCATCCCTGCTACGGTCCGGATGGCGACGACGCCGGCCCGGGAGGAATGACCCGATGAGATCGCTCGTGTCGAGGGTCGTGGCGGTGCTCGTGCTCGTCGCGGGAACCCTGATCGCCGGCCGACATCAGGCCCACGCGTCCACGAGCCAGTTCCGGGGCGTGAACTGGGCCGACGAGCGGGACAACTTCGTCAACGGGGTGCTGTACGTGTCCGGGCTCGGCGCCTCGGACACCTACTCCTCCGCCGCCACCGTCGCCGACCGGGTCGTCGGCCAGATGTACTCGATCACCGGCGCCGACACGGTTCGCATGCCCATCAACGAGCCGACGGTGGCCGGCTACTGGGACACCTACACCGGCGCGATCGACACCGCCCTCGCCAAGGGCAAAGTGATCCTCGCCTACTGGGCCTACAGCGGCGGCGAACCGACCAGCACCACCGCGTTCTACCAGATGTGGGACGAGGTCGTCGCGAAGTACGGCGGCAACCCCAACGCCTACTTCGAGGTCATCAACGAACCGTACGGCTACAGCGCCGCCAGCCTGGACAACACATACGACGACTGGCTGACCCGATACGCCTCGGTGCCGCGCGGGCGAGTGATCGTCGACGGCACCGGCGACGCCCAGAACGTCGCCGCCGGCTGACCACTCGAACTGCCAGGAGGCACAGATGTGGAAAGGGATCGGGGTGGGGCTGTTCGCCGGGATGCTGGCGCTGGCCGGCGCCGTCCCCGCGCCGGCCGTCCCGGACAACCGGGCGCCCGTGGCCCGGGTCGAGACCGGTCTTCTGCGCGGCAGTGAAACCCACGGCGTGGACAGCTTCCTCGGCATTCCCTACGCGGCGCCGCCGGTCGGACAGCTACGCTGGCGGCCGCCACAGCCGGCGGCCAACTGGCCGGGAGTGCGCGAGGCGACGGCCTACGGCAACCGGTGCGCGGCCGCGGCCACCGGCAACGGGCCCCGGTCGGAGGCCGAGGACTGCCTGTTCCTGAACGTCCAGCGACCCGCATATGTCCACAGTGGACAGAAGGTGCCGGTGTACTTCTGGATCCACGGCGGCGGCCTGCAGAACGGCAGTTCCAACCAGCACGACGGCAGTCTCATCGCCGGCCGCACCGGCGCCGTGGTGGTGACGATCAACTACCGGCTGGGGGCCTTCGGCTTCCTCGCCCATCCCGGCCTGACGGCGGAGGGTCGCGGCCAGTCCGGGGACTACGGCTTGCTCGACCAGCAGGCGGCGCTGCGATGGGTCCAGCGCAACATCGCCGCGTTCGGCGGGGACCCGCGACAGGTGACCATCGGCGGCGAGTCGGCCGGCGGCTGGTCGGTCTGCGCCCATCTGGCCGCGCCGGGCTCGCGCGGCCTGTTCCACGCGGCCATGATCCAGAGCGGTTCCTGCTACAGCCAACCCCTCGCCCTGGCCGAAGCGTCCGGCACGGCCGCCGCCCGGGCACTCGGCTGCGCCGACCCGGCGACCGCCGTCGCGTGCCTGCGGGAGCTGCCGGCGAGCCGCCTGGTCGACACGCAGGTGAACGCCGAGTTCGTGCATGGCGTCCCCGCGCTCCCGCAGGCGCCGGACGTCGCGGTGCACAGCGGGGCGTTCGCCCGAGTGCCGGTAGTGATCGGGGCGAACCGCGACGAGGGACGCACCTTCGCGCTCGGGTTCCTCGGGCAGACCCGTCAGGCGTACGAGGGGTTCGTGCGGGCCGCCTTCCCGGACCGCGCCGACACGGTGCTCGCGCGCTATCCCTGGCCGGCCGACTCCGACCAGTTCACGGCCGCCTATCTGGCCGGCGCGATCTACACCGACGCCGGCCTGGTCGCCCGCGTCGGCGGCTGCCCGGACCGGGACCTCATCCACACCTTCGCCCGCTACACCCGCACCTACGCCTACGAGTTCGACCACCGCACCGGTCCGGGCCTCACGCCCATCCCCGGCTACGTGTGGGGCGCGGGCCATGCCGCCGAACTCGCCTACCTGTGGCCGAGTTTCGACAACGGCACCCCGATCGCCCCCACCTTCACCCCGGCCGAGCGCCGGCTGGCCCTGGACATGGTGGACGCCTGGGGAGCCTTCGTGCGCGACGGCCGCCCCGGCGCCGCGGGATGGACGGCCTGGCCCAGCTTCACCGGTTCGGCCCAGGTGATGTCCCTGCGCACCGGCGGGTCGACCCTGGTCTCCGACCGCTCCCTCGGCGCGGAGCACGACTGCGACCTGTGGGATTCACCGGGACAGGCGGTCGAGCAGTAGCCGCTCGGCCTCACCGGGGTCGGCGCGGCCGATGCGGACCAGGCCGCCGGTCCAGTGGTGGTCGGTCAAGCCGGGATTGTGCGTGGTCGTGCCATCGGGCCAGAACACCTGCGGGCTGCCCTGGATGGGCAGAGCGCGGCGGCACGCGCCTTCTTCGACCGCAACCCGTCCCCGGACGTGCCGCCACCGCCCGGCCACTGCCACCAGAGCTGACGGCAGTCGACCCGACACGGGATGTCACCGCGTTCGAATGAGTAGCACTCGACTACAGAACTCCGTTGTGGCGTAGGACATCGAATGTGTCGAACACCGTCGGCCGACCCGGACCGGACGGGCGCAGGCGGACCAGTCCCACTCGCCTGCCCGGCCCAGACCCACTCACCCGCTCGCCGCGAACGCCGATTTCCGTTGCTGGGCAACGGAACCCGACCCCGCCGGCGCGGCGCCGGCAGGGCCGTGCCGTATGCTGCGCGCGCTATGGAGGACTTCGAAGATCAATCACGACGGGACGGCCGGCAGCGTGTCGACGCGGCGGCCGTGTGGACGGCGACGGCCGGCGCGTTGGTCTGCTCGGTGGTGATCTTCCTGGCGACCAACTGGCCGTCGCCGGAACCCGTCGCCGAGCCGATTCCGTCGGCCGAGTGGCGGTTCCCGCTCAACCCCTCGGCCACTGTCGACCCCGGCACGCCCGGCGACACGTTCGCCGCCGTGGCGCCGCTGCAAGCCGGTTCCCCCGGCGGCGGCACCGGTACCGGCAGCGGCAGCGCGCCGCCACGAGGAGCCACCACCACCCCCGGCGCCACCGGCACCGCACCGCAGGCGTCACCGTCGTCATCATCGGCGGTGACACATGCCCCGACCACGCCGCCGGTCCCCGGCGTCCGGGTGCGCGCGGTCGGCGCGGGCAAGTGCCTCGACGTGCCGAACTCGACCACCACGCCGGGCACACAGCTCCAGATCTGGGACTGCAGCGGCCAGGCGAACCAGGCCTGGGCGCGCACCCCGTCGGGCCAGCTGACGGTCGCGCTCAGCGGCACGACGGAGTGCATGGACGCCTACGGCCAGCGGACGAATCCAGGCACCCAGGTCGACATCCACCCCTGCAACGGCCAGGCCAACCAGCTGTGGCGGTTCAATCCCGACGGGACGATCATCGGTGTCCAATCGGGACTGTGCCTGGACGTGACCGGTGAGTCCACCGCCGACGGGGCTAAGGTCGAGTTGTGGACCTGTAACGGCCAGACCAATCAGCGGTGGACCCTCGGCTAGTCACGACTCCACCGCTGGTTGCCGGCGCCGTTGCACGTCCACAGCTCCAGCAGCGTGCCGTTGGCCGTGCCCGCACCGGTCGCGTCGAGGCAGAGGCCGGACTGGACACCGGCGATCGTGCCGCCGGCGTTGACGTTCCACTTCTGGTTCGCCGCGCCGGTACACGTGGCGATGACGACCTTCGTGCCGGCGCTGGTGCCCTGTCCGCTGGCGTCCAGGCAGTCGCTGCCGTAGACCCGCAACTCGCCGGCGGCGGTCGCCGTCCACTGCTGGTTGGAACCGCCGTTGCAGTCCCACAACTCCACCTGGGTGCCGGAGGTCTGGCTCGCGCCAGGCACGTCGACACACCGCCCGGAGTCCGCACCGACGATCGTGGCGGTCGCGCCACCGGTGCCACCGCCGCTGCCCGGGGTGACGGACAGGTTGTCGAACTGCGCGGTCTCCCCCTGGCTGGTCGCGTAGCCGACCTGGCCCGCGCCCCAGGCGCTGTCGTTGGCCGAACCGACTGTCACGCCGTCGATGCTGGCGGTGATGGTGCTGCCGGCGAACATGAGGGCCAGGGTGTGCCAGCGGTTGGTGCCCAGCGCGGCGACGGTGCCGTGGGCGATCGTGGAGACGTTGCCGTTCGTGTTGGAGCTCAGGATGGACCAGGCCCCGGTATCGCTGACCCGCAGGTGATACGCGTTGAGCCCGGCGGCCCCGCTGTACGACTGGCTGCTGGCCCGGCCGATCAGCTCGGCGTAGCCGGACTTCTCCAGCAGCGCGTCGGATGTGACGGTGTAGTTGCTCCACCCCAGATCACCGAGCAGGCTGTGCGGATCCGACAGCGTGTCCCACGTGATCGGGGTCTGCGCGCTCATCTGCCGCACGCACTGACCCGCGCGGCCGCCACCGCAGGCGGCCACTTCGAAGGCCCCCTGCCAGTCCATCAGGTACCTCGCCTCGGAACCGGCGGCGTAGCCGTCGAAACTGTCGGTGTACGGCAGGCTCAGGCCACCGGAGCCGGGACCGGTCACGGTTCCCTTGCCCTGCCCCGTTGTCGTGGTCACGGTGTAGACCCGGCCGGGCTGCAACGTCAGGCTGTAGTTGCCGCCGGTCGGGGTGATGTCGGCCTCGTGCACGAAGTAGTCCGCCTGGTTGTTGGAGTTCAGATTGGTGGACCACACATGCACGGCGCCGGTGGACAGCCCGCCGGTGACAGCGAAGTTCACCGTCTGCGCGCCACCCGCGTCGACAGTTTCGATAACCGTGCTGTAGTCGGTGTTGTTCGTCGACTTCAGCGTGACGTAGCTGCCGTTGCCCCGGTTGCCGCCGAGGTAGCCGCTGGAACTGTCCAGGTAGTGCCAGCCGGGCGCGGTGAACTGGGTCGTCTGCGCCTGCACCCAGGCGTTCTTGCCCACCGAGTAGTGCCCGGACCACGGCTGTGACGCCAGCGCGAGGCCCATCGTCGGATACGGCAAATTCGGCGTGACCGCGGCGACGATCGGCCAGTTCAGGTACGCGGTCATCTTCCCGTCGATGTATCCGCGGTTGATGCCGCGGGCCATCGCCTGCGCGCCAGAGTTGTCGTCGTCCGAGCCGTTCTCGCTGGCCCACAACGTCTTTCCGGACGACGTGGCGGCCGCGGGCACACCGCAGCTGGTCTGCGCGGAGCGATAGCCGCACGGGTAGTGCGCGCCGATCACGCCGATGGCGGACGCGAAGGCGGGGTTGGAGTCGACGTCGTTGGCGATGGTCCAGTCCGAGTCGGCGCCGACGATCTTCACCGCCGAGTAGCCGCTGGAGTTCAGTGTGGAGCGCAGGTTCTCGTACCAGCCGACGTTGTAGGCGCGCTCGTTCCAGCCGCCGAGGTAGTCCAGGCCGAGGTTGTGCTGCTTGGCGCAGCCCAGCCAGGACACCAGGTAGTTGACCATGTCGGTGGACCAGAAGTTGCCGCCGCCGATCCAGCCCGGCGCGCCCCAGGCGAGGCCGTACAGCTTGATGTCGGGGTTGCGGGCCTTCGCCTGCTCAGCGAGCCAGAACTCGTAGCCGACGTCGCAGTTGACCGCGCCGCGGGTGTGCTCGACGCTCGGCTCCGCGCCGGAGGTGGAGTTGGTGTCGCCGCCGACCTCGATCTTCAACATCTGGACGGCCGCGCCGTAGCCGGGCTTGAACAGGTAGTCCAGGATCTGGCTGCGCTGCGGCTCGGGATAGTCGATCAACAGCCGGGAGTTGCCGCCGCCGCCGCTGATCGCGCCGACCCCGTCGAAGGTGCGCCCGCCCGAGGCGCCGTTGAGCGTGATCGACGTCGCGGCCTCGGCCGGCCCGGTGGCGATGCCCACCACACCGCCCACGACCAGGACGAGCACGCCGAGCAGGATCCGCAGGCGGCTGGCCGTTGTGGACATTCCCTTCGCGCTCATCCGAGAGTCCAACGCTGGTTGCCGGCGCCGTTGCACGTCCACAGCTGCACCGGCGTGCCGTCGGCGGTGCTGCTGCCGGTGACGTCGAGGCAGAGGCCCGACTGCACGCCGGTGACGGAGCCGTCGGCGTTGACGGTCCACTGCTGGTTGGTCTGGCCGTTGCAGGACCAGATGATCAGCTTGGTGCCGGGGCTGGTGCCCTTCCCGTTGGCGTCCAGGCAGTCCGCGCCGTTGTAGACCGTCAGCTGGCCGGAGGAGCTCCGCGTGAAGGTCTGGTTGGCGTCGCCGGAACAGGAGCGGATCTGCAACTGCGTGCCGGGAGTGGTGGACGAGTTCGGCACCTCCAGGCACTTGCCCGCGCCGACCGCGTGCAGCGGACCGGTGGTGGTCCCGCCACCACCGCCGGAGCCGCCGAGGGCCGTGGCGGTGGAGTTGTAGGCCGGCTTGGGCTGGTAGTTGTTGTCGTACATGGTCGGCGTGCCCCAGCCCGGGAACGTGCCGGGAATCCAGGAGTCCGCGTCGCCGACGCCCCACTGTGAGACGCCCGGGCAGTGGGTCACCGCCAGGCAGTCGTTGATGACGGTGGCGTAGTCGTTGGCCTGTTGCTGGAGGCTGCCGCCGGAGGCGGGCTGCTGGACGCGGTCGTCCAGCTCCGTGACCGCGACGTCCAGCCCCAGCGCGGCGAACCGCTGCATGTTGGCCAGCATTGACGACGGCACCTGGCCGAGGATGAAGTGGCCCTCCAGGCCGATGCCGCCGAGCGGAACGCCTTGGGACAGCATCGACTGCGCGAGGCTGTAGAGCGCGTTGCTCTTGGCGTTCTCGCCTTCGATGTTGTAGTCGTTGATGTACAGCTTGGCGTTCGGGTCGGCGGCGTGCGCGGTGCGGATCGCGTCGGCGAGGTAGCCGCTGCCCATCGCGTTGTAGAAGGCGTCGGCACGCAGGCTGCCGTCCTCGTTGAACGGCTCGTTGATCACGTCCCAGGCGTAGACCTTGCCCTTGTAGTGGGTGGCCTCCGTGGTGATGTGCGCCTCCATCGCGCCCTGCACCTGGTTGCGCGGCAGGCCGTTGACCCAGCCCGGCAGCTGGCTGTGCCAGACCAGGTTGTGCCCTCGCACGCGCATGTTGTGGGACTGCGCGAAGGACACGATGGTGTCGCCGGGGCCGAAGTTGTAGTTGCCGTTGGACGGCTCGGTGGTGTCCCACTTCATCTCGTTGCCGGGTGTCACCATGTCGAACTGGGCGCCGGCCAGCGAGGTGATCGTCGAGTTGTAGACCATGTTGCCGGTCAGTTCGGTGCCGATGTACTTGCTCTTCGCCTCGGCCAGCGAGCGCAGCGGCGAGGTGGCGTACGCGAGCGGCGCCGCGACGAAGGCGAGGACCGTCGCGGCGACGACGGCCAACACGGCGGTGAATTGTCGTGGTCGCAACGAGCTGACGCAGGGTGACATGGGAGACCTCCGAGGTCGTCTCGGCGGGCGCGGCCGGTCGTGCCACAGGGAAGCAGGCCGCATGCCGTCGAAGGGGGACAGCGCGTCGTGGCCGGGCCGGCACCCGATCCCCGGGAAGCAAACTCGCAGTAGGCAACCGCCGGCCGGCCGTGGTGTCAAGACGGGGCCGCCGTCGGATCGCGTTCCCACAGCTGCCGCCGTTTTCACACCGCTGAAACTTTCACGCGCCGACGGGGACGATCCCGCAGGGCCAGGCATGAGTACGAAACATGTCGTTGACCGGTGCCCATCCCCGTCCGTAACATCCGCCGACGTCGAGCGAACCGGTTCGACCGGCCGTTTGTCAGTCAGTGAAACAGGAATCGATCCGGGTCCGGCAGCCCGGCGTCGAGGCCGCACCGCTCGGACGCGCCGTCAACCTCGCGCCATGAGTTCTACACATCATGACGAATGCCTGGAGGAGCCGATGAGAACGAGAACCGGAGCGGGTCGGCTGCTGCTGTCCGCCGCCGCGGCCCTGGCGCTGGCCTTCCCGATGCTGACGCCGGTGTCCGGCCAGGCGGCGGTGAACGCGTCCCTGAGCGTCGACCTCGCCACCACCCGAGGGCCGTCGACCGGCGTCGGCGAGGGTTTCCTCTACGGCATCAGCTCGGACGGCACCCAGCCGGTGGACCAGTACCTCCAGCCACTGGGCATCAACGCCTTCCGCGGCGGCGGGTGGTTCTCCGGCGGCTGGATCAAGGACGGCTACCGGTTCGGCTCCGCCACCCAGGCCGACCTCAACTCGATGATCGCCGAGGCCACGCGGCTGACCCGACCGCCGTACCACGCCCAGTACCAGGCCCTGCTCACGGACATCTACGGCCTCAACGGCGGCCAGCCCTCCAACACCACCTACCCGTGCGACAACGGCAACTGCTCGAACTGGATCAGCTTCATCGACGCCACGGTCGGCGCGTTGCAGGCGTCGGGACTGAAGTTCGCCTACGACATCGACAACGAGCCGGACATCTCCGTGTTCTGGACCCGGGGAGTGAACAGCGCCCAGTACTTCCAGATGTGGGACACCGCCTACCGGGAGATCCGGCGGCTCGCGCCGGGGGCGCAGATCGTCGGCCCGTCGTTCGCGTTCACGCCGCAGGCGCGGTCGTCCCAGTGGCAGACCTGGCTGTCCCACGTGAAGGCGGCCGGCACCGTCCCCGACATGATCACCAACCACGACGAGGGCGACGTCGACGACCCGGTCACCGTCTCGCAGTCGCTGAACAGCGCACTGGCGACGGCCGGCGTCGGCTCGATCCCGTTGTCCGCCAACGAGTATCAGCCGTCCGACCGGCAGACCGCCGGGGTGACCGCGTGGTACCTGGCCCGCTTCGCCCAGTCCGGCTACACCAACGCCATGCGCGGCAACTGGGTATGCTGCATCACCCCGAACCTGACCGGCGTCCTCACCCAGAGCGGCGGGACGTGGCAGCCGACCGGCAACTGGTGGGCGCTTCGCGACTACGCCGACATGACCGGCACCCTGGTCGCCACCTCGGGGCAGGTCGGCTCGACGGCCATCTCCGCCTCCGAGGACGCCACCGCCAAGCGCGCGGTCGCGATCATCGGCGACTCGAACGGGTACACGGGCTCGTCCTCGGTCACCTTCGGCGGCCTGTCGGCGGTTCCCTGGCTGGCCAACAACGGCTCGGTCAACGTGACTGTCCAGCGGATTCCGGATCAGGCGCCGCTGTCCGCGCCGCAGGTGGTCTACAACCAGAACGTCAGCGCCGCGAGCGGATCCATCACCGTGCCGGTCAGCTTCCAGGCCTCGCACGACGCGTTCGCCGTCTACCTGACGCCAGCGTCGTCCGGTGGCGGCGGCGGTGGCTTCCCCAGTGGCAACCACCAGTTCGTGGTCGCCAACAACAACCTCTGCCTTGACGTGTCCGGCGCCAGCACGAGCGCGGGCGCGGTGATCGACCAGTGGACCTGCAACGGGCAGGCCAACCAGCAGTTCCAGTTCGTGCCGGCCACCGACGGCTACGGCGAGCTCCGAGCACAGGGCTCCGGCCAGGACGTCGTGGTCGCCAACGGCTCCACCACCCAGGGTACCCCCGACATCGTCCAGGGGCCGCCGGGCGCCGCGGCCGCCGCCCTGTGGCAGCCGCGGCAGCAGTCCGACGGCTCCTACGAGTTCCGCAACCAGGGCAGCGGCCTGTGCCTGGACGTCTACGGCGCCGGCAGCAACCTCGGCCAGCAGCTGGACCAGTGGCCGTGCAAGGACGCGCCCGGCGCCAACCAGGACTTCATGCTCCGCTGACCCGCCCGTTTCCCTGCACCGGAAGGCACCGAAGCCATGTCCACCCGCACCACCACGGTGCTCGCCGCGCTCGCCGCGGCGAGCACCGCCTTCGCCGCGGCCGCGTTGGTCGCGGCCCCAGCGCACGCCGCCACCGCAGTCACGATCGCCGTCTCCCCCACCGGCAACGACAGCAACCCCGGCACTCCCGACCAACCCGTCGCGACCCCGGCCAAGGCCCAGCAACTGGCTCGCGCCCAGTCGGCGAACAACGACGTGATCGTGCAGCTCGCCGGCGGCACCTACCGGCTCACCTCTCCCCTGACGTTCACCGGCGCGGACTCCCCCGGCACCGGCCACCAGGTCACGTGGCAGGCTGCGGCCGGCCAGACCCCGATCCTGTCCGGTGGACAGCAGGTGACGGGCTGGACCGTGCGGGACGCCGCCGCGAACATCTACGTGGCCAGCGTGCCCAAGGGCATTGACTCCCGGCAGCTGTTCGTGGACGGCGCACTCGCGCCGCGGGCGTCGATTTCCCTGTCTCGCAACGACGTGCAGATCACCACGTCCGGCATGACCATCGTGAACTCGGCGCTCAACTACCTCGCCACGCTGCCCGAGCAGAACCGGATCGAGGTGGAGAGCCAGAACTCCTTCACCGACCGGTTCGCGCCGGTCGACCGCATCAGCGGCAACGCGATCACCATGCAGCAGCCCGCGTGGAACAACAACAACTGGGGCTACGACACGCTGGCCAAGCCGTTCGGCGGCGGGCAGATGTTCCTGGAGAACTCGTACTCCTTCCTCACCAGCGCCGGGCAGTGGTTCCTCGACCCGCAGGCCGGGCAGCTCTTCTACAAGGCCTCGGCGGGCAAGAACCCCACGCAGAGCGACATCGAGCTGCCGCGCCTGACCTCCCTGCTCGACATCGGCGGCAGCTACACCGCTCCCGCGCATGACCTCGCGTTCAGGGGAATCCACTTCGAGCACACCACCTGGCTCACCCCGAGCACCTCGGTCGGCTACGCGGACCAGCAGAGCGGCACGTTCCTGCCGGCGGCCGTCGCCCAGCCGTCCGACTTCCTGAGCTCCTGCCAGTCGGGTTGCCAGCTGTTCGAGGCCGCCCGCAACGGCTGGGCCCAGGCCCCGGCCGCCGTGCAGGTCTCGGCGGCCAGCGGGATCACCTTCGCCGGCAACACCTTCACCAACCTCGGCGAGGTCGCGCTCGGCATCGGCAACGACGCCGACGCCCACGCGTCCGGCGTCGGTCTCGGCGCCTCGTCGGTCACCGTCGACCACAACACGTTCACCGAGAACTCCGGCGCCGGCATCGTCGTCGGCGGTGTGCGGCCCGACGCGCACCACCCGTCGAACCCGGCGATGGTCGACAAGGACATCACGCTGTCGAACAACCTGGTCGCCGGCGTGGCCAAGGACTACAAGGACATGGCCGGCATCCTGTCCACCTACGTCACGCACGCCGTCGTCACCCACAACGAGGTGTCCAACCTCGCCTACGACGGCATCGACATCGGTTGGGGCTGGGGCGCGAACGACGTCGGCGGCAGCCAGGACTACCGCAACCGCGGCCTGTACAACTACCAGCCCGTCTACACCACGGCGACGACGCTGCGGGACACGGTCGTCAGCTACAACCGCGTGCACGGCACCAAGCAGATCTTCCACGACGGCGGGAGCCTCTACAACCTCTCCGCCAATCCGGGCAGCTCCTTCGACCACAACTACGTCTACGACAACCAGCACACCGTCGGGCTCTACCTGGACGAGGGCTCGCGGTACGTGAACCTGTCGAACAACGTGGTTCAGGACTCCGGGGTCTGGGCGTTCACCAACGCCAACGGCAACAACAACACCAACGACAGCACGTTCTCGAACAACTGGTACAACGGCGGCGCGACCAACGTGGCCACCGGGCCGCCGCACAACAACGTGCTGAGCGGGAACGTGCAGGTGAGCGGAACCAACTGGCCGTCGGGGGCGCAGCAGGTGATCTCCGCCGCCGGAACCGGCAGCGGCGGTGGCGGGTCGACATCGAGCGTGGTGCGCAACACCGCCGCGAACCGCTGCCTCGACGTCAACAACAGCAGCACCACGACCGGCACCCAACTCCAGATCTGGGACTGCAACAGCGGAACCAACCAGACCTGGACCCACACCGCCGCCGGGGAACTCACCGTCTACAGCGGCGACAGCATGCGGTGTGTCGACGCCAACGCGCAGGGCACCACCCCTGGCACCAAGGCCATCATCTGGACCTGCAACGGCCAGGCCAACCAGCAGTGGACCGTCAACGCCGACGGCACCATCAAGGGCGTCCAATCCGGACTGTGACTGGACGTCGTCAACTCCGGCACCGCCAACGGCACTCTGGTGCAGCTGTCGACCTGCAACGGCCAGGCCACCCAGAAGTGGTCCACCAGCTGACGGGAGCGGACAATGTGGTCTCGAATCGCGATGGCGTTCGCCGTGTTGCTGGCCGCGGTGACGTGGTCGGCGCCGGCATCGGCGGCCGCCACCGGGCCCTGTGACATCTACGCCGCCGGTGGCACGCCCTGCGTGGCCGCGCACAGCACCGTGCGGGCGCTCTACGGCACGTACGCCGGCAGCCTCTACCAGGTCCGGCGCTCATCGGACAACACCACGAGGAACATCGGGGTCCTGGCGCCAGGCGGTGTCGCGGACGCCGCCGCCCAGGATGCCTTCTGCGCCGGCGCCTCCTGCGTCATCACTGTGCTCTACGACCAGTCCGGCCACGGGAACGACGTCTGGTACCAGGGTTCGAGCGCGGTTCCCGGCTCGAACCAGAGCCGGCCGTCGAACGCCACCACCGAGTCGCTGACGGTCGGCGGCAGCAAGGCGTACTCCTTGTACGTCAACCCGGGCAACAGCTATTGGCGCGACGGCCATCTCACCGGAGTTCCCACCGGAACCGCGCCCGAGGGCATGTACATGGTCACCAGCGGCACGCACGTCAACGGCGGCTGCTGCTTCGACTACGGCAACAGCGAGACGACCAGGACCGCCGACGGACCCGGCGCGATGGACGCCATCAACTTCAGCACGTCGTGCTGGTTCGGCGGCTGCACCGGCTCCGGTCCGTGGGTCCAGGGCGACCTCGAATACGGCCTCTACCCCGGCGGGAGCCAGCAGTGGAACCCGAACCAGCGGGCATTCACCAGCAAGTACGTCACCGCGATGCTGAAGAACAACGGCACTTCCCGCTTCGCGCTCAAGGGCAGTAGCGCCCAGGCCGGCAGCCTCACCACGCTCTGGGACGGCTCGCTGCCGCCCGGCTACAGCCCGATGAAGAAGCAGGGAGCGATCGTGCTGGGCAGCGGCGGTGACTGCTGCAAACCCGGCGGCGGCGCGAACCTGAGCGCCGGCACCTTCTACGAAGGCGCGATGGTGGCGGGCTATCCGTCCGACGCGACGGACAACGCCGTGCAGGCCAATATCGTCGCCGCCGGCTTCAGCAGCGGCGGCGGCTCCGGCGCGACCGGCCCGGTGCGCGCGGTCGGCGCCGGCAAGTGCTTGGACGTCAACGGACGCAGCACCACCCCGGGCACCCAGCTCCAGATCTGGGACTGCAACGGCGGTGACAACCAGACCTGGACCCGGACCGCAAGCGGGCAGCTGACCGTCTACAGCGGCAGCGACACGTCGTGCGTGACCGCGGCCAACACCACTTCCGGCACTCCGGTCGCGATCCAACCCTGTGGCAGCGCCACGAACCAGCAGTGGCAGGTCAACGCCGACGGCACGGTCACCGCTGTCCAATCCGGACTGTGCCTGGACGTCAGCGGCGCATCCACCGCCAACGGCGCCAAGGTCCAGCTCTGGACCTGCAACCACGGCAGCAACCAGCAATGGACCCTCGGCTGACGAAAGGTTCCCCATGTCCTCCTCGCCCCGCCCGTTCACCCGCCGCCGGATGCTGGCCGTCGCCGGGATCACCGCGGCCGCCGGGCTGGCCCGCCCCGGCATCGTCTGGGCCACCGCCGGCCCCACCAGCTACACCCCGACCTGGCCTTCGGTCGACCAGCACCCGCCCGCCCCGGAGTGGTACCAGGACGCCAAGTTCGGCATCTACTACCACTGGGGAGTGTTCAGCGTTCCCGCGTTCGGCAACGAGTGGTACCCGCGCAACATGTACGACAACGGGTCCGCCGAGAACAACCACCACAAGGCCGTCTACGGCGACCCGTCGACGTGGCCGTACCAGAACTTCATCCTCGGCGCGCCCGACAAGGCCGGCAACTGGACCCAGTTCGCGCCGAGGCTGAAGTCGCTGGGCGGCGACTTCGACCCCGACTCCTGGGCGCAGCTGTTCCTCGACGCCGGCGCGAAGTTCGCCGGCCCAGTGGCCGAGCACCACGACGGCTACTCGATGTGGAACAGCACCGCCAACGAGTGGAACTCCGTCAAGACCGGTCCCAAGCTCGACCTGTTGCAGCTGCACGCCAACGCCATCCGCGGCAAGGGCCTGAAGTTGGTGGCGGCGCTGCACCACGCGTACCACTTCAACGGGTACTACCAGTACGTCCCCTACCAGTCCACGGAGTCGCTGCGCCGGCTGTTCGGCCAGAACGGCTCGGCAGCCGAGAACCAGTTGTGGTACGACAAGCTCCAGGAGGTCGTCGACGGCTACCAGCCCGACCTGGTCTACCAGGACTTCGACCTGGGCCTGGTCGACGAGTCGAAGCGGCTGGCCTTCCTCGCGCGCTACTACAACCAGGCCGTGGCCTGGAACAAAGACGTCGTCGCCACCTACAAGGACGGTTTCGACAACAAGGGCGAGGTCTACGACTTCGAGCGCGGCGGGCCGACCAGTCTCCAGTTCCCCTACTGGCAGACCGACGACAGCATCTCCCCCACCAGCTGGTGCTACACCGTCGGTCTCAGCTACTACACGGCCAAGTCGCTGCTGCACTCGCTGGTGGACCGGGTCTGCAAGAACGGCAACCTCCAGCTGAACATCGCCCCGATGGCCGACGGCGCCATTCCCGACCAGCAGCGCACGATCCTGCTAGGCATCGGCGACCACCTCAAGCGCTTCGGCGAGTCGATCTACGCCACCCGCGCCTGGACCGTCTACGGCGAGGGCCCGACCCAGATGGGCGGCGGCGGCCCGAAGGAGGGCACCAACCGGGACATCCGGTTCACCCGCGGCAAGGACAACACCGTCCTGTACGCCACGGTCCTGGGCTGGCAGGGCAGCACCCTGACCATCACCACCCTGGGGTCCAACCAGGTCAGCCTCGCCGCCCTGAAATCCGTGCAGCTGCTGGGCCCGACCGCCGGGACGTACGTCGACCTGCCCACCCGCACTCAGGACGGCGGCGGTCTGCACATCACCATGCCCTCGACCAATCCGCCGTTCGACGCGCTGGCGTACGTGGTCAAGCTGACCTTCGCGGGCGCGATCCCCACTCCCGGCTCGGGCCCGCTGCCCACCGGCTGGGCGCGGATCGCCAACGGCACCACCGGCCTGGTGCTGGACAGCGGCGGCAGCGTCGCCTCCGGGTCCCGGATCAAGCAGTGGAACTGGAACGGCAGCACCAATCTGCAGTGGCAGCTGGTGGACGCCGGCAGCGGCTACTACCGCATCGTCAACAACGCCAACGGCATGGTGATCGACAGCGGCGGCAACACGGCCAACGGCGCCGCCGCCGTCCAGTCGTCGTGGAACGGCGGCAACAACCAGCAGTGGCGGTTGAACAGCATGGGCAACGGCCTCTACCAGATCATCAACCGCGGCACCGGCACCGCCCTGGACGGCGCGGGCGACCGCACCGTCGGCGACGCCGCGGTCCTGTGGGCTCCGAACAACAGCACCAACAACCAGTGGACCATCACAGCCGTCTAACCACAGGGAGATCCATGGGCAGCAAACTGTTCCTGCGTGCCGGCCTGGCCGTCGCGCTCGTGCTCGGCGCACTGGTCGCGGCCAACACCGCGCCCGCACCGGCCCGCGCCGCCACCAGTCTGGCCTGCGACATCTACGCCGCGGGCGGCACGCCGTGTATCGCGGCGCACAGCACCACCCGGGCGCTGTTCGCGGCCTACAACGGCCCGCTGTACCAGATCCAGCGCGCCTCCGACAAGAAGACCCTCGACATCGGGCTGCTCGCCGCCGGCGGCGTCGCCGACTCGGCGCCGCAGGTCACGTTCTGCGCCGGCACCAGCTGCGCCATCACCAAGATCTACGACCAGAGCGCCGACCACAATGACCTGCCCATCTCGTGGGGCGGCTTCTGGCACGGCCCCGGTCCCAACGGCTCGGACATCGGGGCCAACGCCATGGCGCTGCCGGTGACGGTGGGCGGCCATCCGGCGTACGGCATCAAGAACACGCCCGGCACCGGGTACCGGATCGACGTCGCGAAGAACGCGCCGACCGGCTCCCACCCCGAGGGCGTCTACATGGTGACGTCGTCGAACTACGTCAACAACCAGTGCTGCTTCGACTACGGCAGCGGCGAGACGTCGCACAACGACACCGGCAACGCCACCATGAACGCCATCGAGTGGGGCACGGCGTGCTGGTTCGGCGGCTGCGTCGGCAGCGGCCCGTGGGTCGAGGCCGACCTGGAGAACGGCATGTACCACACCGGAACCGGCTCCAACAAGGATCCGAACAACCCCGGGGTGCACTTCCCGTTCGTCAGCGCGTGGGAGAAGAACAACGGCACCAACAACTTCACCCTCAAGTACGGCAATGCCACCAGCGGCGGGCTGACCACGCCGTACTCAGGTCCGCTGCCCAACGGCTACTCGCCGATGCGGACCGACGCGTCGATCCTGCTGGGCACCGGCGGTGACAACAGCAACGGCGGCGTCGGCGAGTTCTTCGAGGGCGCCGTGACCTCCGGCTATCCTTCCGATGCCACGGAGAACGCCGTGCAGGCCGACATCGCGGCCGCGGGTTACGCCACCGGCAGCGGCGGTTCGAACACGGCAGCGGTGCACAACACCGCGTCCGGCCGCTGCCTCGACGTCAGCGACAACAGCACCACGGCCGGCACTCAGGTGCAGATCTGGGACTGCAACAGCGGTGCCAACCAGACCTGGACCCGCACCCCGGCCGGCGAGCTGACCGTCTACAGCGGCGACACCACGCGCTGCCTCGACGCCAACGGCCAGGGCACCACCCCCGGCACCAAGGTGATCATCTGGAACTGCAACGGCCAGACCAACCAGCAGTGGACCGTCAACGCCGACGGCACCATCAAGGGCGTCCAATCGGGGCTCTGCCTGGACCTGGCCAACTCCGGCACCGCCAACGGAACCCTGGCGCAGTTGCAGAGCTGCGCCGGTCAGGCGAGCCAGAAGTGGACCCTCGGCTGACCTCCTGACCGGTCGCCCGGGAAACGGCGGGGTTCCGGGTGACCGAAAAACCGGGCACGGCGCGTGGCGCGTCGTGCCCGGTCCTTTTGCGCCAGCAGGTGGAGTTGCTCTGGCTCAGCAGGCCCAGGCAGCTGCTCGGCAACGCCCCACCGCCGGGATCGTGCCGCCGCCACCGCCGTCCAGCCCGAAGAAGTGGATCGCGTCGGCCGCCATGCCGTTCTGCGGCAGGGCATGTCCGGCTCCGGCGATGCTGTACGCCTCCACGTCGACGTTGCCGTTGCCGTCTGCGTACCGGGTGCGCGTCCAGCCGGACTGCGGCGTGTCGGTGGAGGTCGGCGTCTGGCTCAGGCCGAAGACGTTGGTCCACTGCTTGATCTCTTCGCCGAAGTTCGGATAGTAGAGCGTGGTGTCCGAGGTGCCGTGCCACAGTTGCATTCGCGGCCGCGGCCCGCTGTAACCGGGGTAAGCCTCGCGAACCAGATCGCCCCACTGCTGCGGGGTCTTGCTGATCTGGCCCCGCGCGCACTGGGCGTTCCACTGCGAGCCGTCGGTCGTCGCGAAGCAGCCGAACGGCACGCCCATGAACGCGGCGCCCGCCTTGAACACGTCCGGGTAGTCGCCGAGCAGGACGTTGGTCATCATCGCGCCGGAGGACCCACCCGTCACGTAGACCCGGCTCGCGTCGGCGTTGTTGTGCTGCTCGACGTACTGGACCATGGACACCAGGCCGGCCGGATCGTTGTTCCCGTTGTGGGTCAGCGAGCTCGGCGAGGACACGTCCCAGCAGTCGTAGCTGCGGGTCACCGACGGGTAGACCACGATGAAGCCGTACTGGTCAGCCAGGGAGGCGAACTGGGTGCTCGAGTAGAAGTACGGGCCGGAACCCTGACAGCCGTGCAAGGCGAGCAGGATCGGCGGGTGCGCCTGGACGTTGTTGGGCACGTACTCGTACATCTTGAGATTGCTCGGGTTGTTGCCGAAGTTGGTGACCTGCGTCAGGGACGCCGCCGGCGCGGCGGCGGCCGGCCCGGTCACGGACATGGCGGCACCGGCGAGAAGTGCCACCGCCGCCGTGAGAACTCGTGTGAAGCTCATGCCGGGTTGCTCCTTCGCGACACGCTCAGCCGAGCCGCCATTGCTGGTTGGATTGCCCGTTGCAGGTCCAAAGCTGGACGGGTGTGCCGTTGCCGGTGGCCGCACCGCTGACGTCCAGGCACAGTCCGGACTGGACGCCGGTGACCGTGCCGTTCGCGTTGACCTGCCACTGCTGGTTGGCCTGGCCGTTGCACCTCCAGGTCACGACCTTGGTCCCCGGACTCGTGCCCTGGCCGGAGGCGTCCAGGCACATCGTCGAGCCGCCGTCGACCACCGTGAGCTGGTTGGCGTCGGCGTGGGTCCAGGCCTGGCTCGTCGCGCCGTTGCAGTCCTGGATCTGCACCTGGCTGCCCGAAGCCCCGGCGTTCATGCACCTGCCGGCGCCGACGGCGTGCAGGGGCCCGGTGTTGCCGGTCGGGGGCGGCGTCGTCCCTCCGCCCGGCACGTACGGGCACTTGGGCCGGTAGGCCGAGATGGCGCCCGGGTCGGGCAGCGTCGGGCAGAGGAACTGGGTGTAGCGGGTGTCGTTGTCGACGAAGGTCTTGAGCCACGGGATCAGGACCTTCATCTCGACGTTGTTCGGGTGCGTGTAGTAGACGTGGTCGGCCCCGGCGATCTGCACGAAGTCGCTCGGCGTGGTGGCCGGCATGGTCGCGTACAGGCTGTCGACGTAGGACGGCGTGACGACCGTGTCGTTCTGCCCGCCGATCACCATCGTCGGCACGGTGTCGGTCGACAGGTTCTGGGACGGGGAGAACGGCGCGAGCGCGACGGCGGCCTTGAGCGACGGGCGGTGCTCGGTGGCGTAGACGACCCCGCCGCCGCCCATGGAGTGGCCGAGCACCGACAGCCGGTTCGGGTCGACGCGGTCGTGCACGGGGCTCTTGGTCGTCAGGTAGTCCAGCGCGGCCAACAGCTGTGTGCCTCGTGCGGTGTCGTAGTCGGTGCGGCTGTTGGTCTCGACGCCGATCACCACGAAGCCGAAGGACGCGAGCCAGGGGCCCATCCAGGCTTCCTCGTTGGCGAACAGCGCCGTGTAGCCGGGCACGATCGCGAGCGCGCCCCATGTGCCCAGGCTGGTGTTCGTCGGGTAGTAGATCATCCCGCCGTTGAAGCCGTTGCCCGGCGACACGCTCGCCGACGCCGTGGCGAACGGCCCCCGGCTGGACTCGATCATGCCGATGGTGGGGTCCGGACCCCGCTGGTACGGATTGTCGGCGCTCGGCAGTTGCGCACCCATGGCCGGCTGCGTCGCGGCGATCAGTGCGACCACCGCCGCCAGTGCCGCCACCGCGAGCCTGACCAATCTCCGCCACCCGGGGGCGCGTGCCGATGTGCGATGCCGTCGCATGCGCAGCCTCCTTGTCACCATGGGAAACCGCCCGCCGATCGGCGGGCGCTGAATGTGTCGGGCACATCCTTCGGATGGCGGTCCGACACATGGACAGCGTTGTATCCCATCGGTTTCCGCCGGTCCAGGACGGCGGATGAATGTTTCACGCGCGGTGCGAGTCACCCTCGACGACGGTGGGCGGCGGCGACCCTCCAGCGTGAAACTTTCATCTGGCGCAGTCGTCGGCGGACTCGTCGAAAGGCGTTCGATAGCTGGCGACGTTGGCCCGCAACGTGAGTGCGAGGGTCAGGCGAATGCGCGTCGAGGCGGGCAGTTCGACGGCCAGCCAGGGTCCGTCGACATGCGACGACTCCTCGGTGACCTGTGGCTGCCGGTGCCCGTAGTCGTAGAGGTCGCCGATCCAGGAACCGTCGTGGCACACCGTATGGCGCACGGTGCGAATGGTGTGCTCGGCGAAGGCGCCGGCCTGCACGATCACCGTCCGCCGCTGCTGTGCGTCCAGATTGACCAGTTCGACCACGGTCGCCTCGGGGTCGATGCCGGAGACCAGCGCCGCGACCGCCGGCGGCAGCCCAGGGCGGCGGGCATCGCCGTCGTAGTAACGCAAACGGGCCTGCGGCAGGCCGCCGTTGTAGATCACCTGCGGTGCGCCCCACGTCAGCTGGACCAGCGCCTCGGTGACGACCGGATTCGACTGCTGCCACACGTGGATGTCCGCCTCCGGCACATCCCAGTCCTTGTACCGGGCCATCCGCGCCAGGCGATGACGCACCTGCGCCTGCGCGGCGGCCAGGATCCGCTCGGGATAGTCGGGATTGTCGCCGCTGAGGTAGGCGAGCCAGGGTTCTTCGTGCCCTGCCTCCTCCTTGCTGCGGAACGAGCGCACCGCCCGCCAGTCGTGGCCACTCGCCGCACGCAGCCGCAACAGCCGCCAACGGTCGGCGTCGGCCCAGCTGTGGTGCCACAGCGCGGTCGGCACGGCCATCAGCATCGGGTTGTAGTCGAACCAGCCGCGGTCGTCGTGGCGGAACGGCACGTGCAGCGTGGGCACGCCCACGTCCTCGCCGAGCTGGACAGTCCACTTGGAACTCAGGCTGGAGTCTGAATCGGGGAACGCGATGGTCTTGCCGTTGGCGATGAGCGCGTCCAGCGCCGGGCGCACAAAGTCCAGATAGTTCTCGTCGCCGGTCGCCTCGACGGCCGCGACGGCGGCGACGATCGCGGCGTGCCCGACGCTGTACCAGCCGTGCGGCCAGGACCAGCCGTAGTGGCCGCCGTACCAGCGGCCCTCCAGCAACCCGCCGACCGTGCCGTCCGGTGCGACGTTGTCGGGCAGGATCCCGCCGTTGGCCACGGCGCACTTCCACCAGGCGCCGACGTAGTCCGCTATCCAGTCCCGGTACTTCTGTTCCCCTGACAGTAGAAGAGCGTTGTGCACGAGGCCGGTGGCGGCGAGGTTGATCGCGGTGTCGCCGACGCCCAGTCGCTCCCTCATCTCGCGGCCCAGCCTCGGATCCTCCTCGCGCGGCGGCTCGTCGGCGTCGGGCGGCAACAACCAGTCGAGCGGAAAGCCGTACGTCGCGGCCTCTCGCGGCAGCCACGGATACCAGGCCCCGTCGAACAGGCCGGTGCGCGTGTCGTCGGATCCGTTGTGCGGGCGTGTGATGATGCGGTGTTCCGGGTCATAGTTGCCGTGCTTCGGGTCCACGTACAGATCGGCGAAGCGCAGCGCGCGCTCCTGCCACCGGTCTGGCGCGGCCATGCACAGGAAGTAGAACAACAGCAGGCTTTCGCCCTGGTGGAACCAGTCGTATCCGCGTTCGTACTCGTCCCGGAGCATCCCGAGCTCGGTGAGCTGTCGGGTGACGCCGTGCCAGTGGCGCTCCGACTCCGCCAGCAGATCGTGGGCGCCGCCGAGCAGGTAGAGCTGGGGCCAGTTGAAGAAGGCCTCGTAGAAGTCGTCCACCCCGTCCCGGGACGTGATCCGGTCCCGGTAGTTCAGGCGCCCGTCCGGCCCGGTGTAGTCGCGGTCGAACTGCCGCCACGCCTGGTCGAGCAGGTCGAACAGGCCCCGCTGGGCGACCGCCCAGCCCGGCGGTTCGAGCAGCGGCTCAGAAGCCGTGATCACGGGATGCATGAGGTCAGTCCTTCGTCGCGCCGGCGAGCAGGCCGGCCACCAGGAAACGCTGGGAGAACAGGAAAACCAGCAACACCGGAATGATCGCGACCAGGGTGGCCAGCGCCACCTCGGGCCGCTGGACCGCCAGCGCGCCGGCCGTCGGGTTGAACTGGGGCACGTTGTCCAGCAACGTGCCCAGGCCGACCTGGACCGGCACCTGGTCGCTGCCGGGCAGCAGCACGTAGGGCAGGAAGTAGTTCGTCCAGTTCGCCACGAAGCTGAAGAAGCCCACCAGCGCCACGACCGGGGCGGCCAGCGGCAGGGCGACGTGCCGGAACGCCGCGAACTCCGAGCAACCGTCCAGCTTCGCGGCGTCCAGCAGTTCCCGGGGCAGCGCGGCGCCGAAGTAGATGTAGGCCAGGTACACGCCGAACGGGTAGAACGAGTACGGCAGGATGATCGACCACATGGATCCGATCAGGTGCACCGCGTTGACTTCGAGGAACAGCGGCACGACCAGGGTCGCGTTGGGCATCAGCATGACCACGAGGGTCGCGACCAGCAGCGTGCGCCGGCCGCGGAACTCGGTCACCGCCAGGGCATAGCCGGCCGGGATGGCCACGCACAGCGTGATCGCCAGCGCCATGAAGGCGTACACCGCTGAGTTGCGCAGCCACAGCAGGATCGCGCCACTCTGGTAGCCGGTCAGCGCGTCCCAGTTGGCCCGCAACGCCTCCCACGACCCGAACGACAGCGGGCTGTCGTGTACGAGCTGGTCGTCGGTCTTCGTGGCCGCCAGCACCAGCCAGACCACCGGCAGCACGAAGAAGACCGCGAACAGCACGAGCACGAGGGCGGTGAGCGGATTCGGGATCGCGCGCCGCGGCTCAGTCCGCATCGAAGAACCCCGACCGCACCACGAAGACCGCGGCCACCACGAGGCCGACCACCAGCAGCTCGACGGAGATCGCCGCGGCGGTGTTGACGTTGTCGTTCTGGAAGGCGAAGTCGTAGGACAGCTGGTTGGGCGAGTAGTCCCGCCCGGCCACCCCGACGCTGGCCTGCGAGAGCAGCTGGGGCTCGACGAACAGCTGGGTGCCGCCGGCGAAGGCCAGGATCACCATGTAGACGATCCACTTGCGCAGCAACGGGATCTGAATGCGCCGCGCGGTCTGCCAGGCGCCCGCCCCATCGATCGTCGCCGCCTCCAGAACCTCCGGGGAGATGGTGTTCAGCGCCCCGTACATCACCACGATCCAGCCGCCCGCCCCGGTCCAGAACGCGATCGCGGCGAACAGCACGGGCAGGTTTCCCGGCGCGATGACCTGGCCGAAAGTCTGGTATCCCAGCGCCCGCAGCAGGAAGCCGACCGGGCTGACCGCCGGGTCGAGCACGAACAGCCAGACCATCACGCTGGCCGCGCCGGCCAGCGCGCCGGGCAGGTAGTAGAGGAATCGCAGGGCCCGGCTGACGCCGCGAGCGCGGAGCCGGTGCAGCACCAGTGCGAGTCCGACCACGAACACCACCAGGCCGGCCAGCCAGCACACCAGATACAGGGCCACGTGCCCGATCGCCGACAGGAACCGGAAATCCGCCGCCGCGTCGGCAAAGTTGGACAGGCCCGCGAACGCGCCGCCGGAGTCGGTGAAGGCGAAGTAGATCGCGTAGACGGTTGGCACGATCCCGAACGCCGCCAACAGGATCACATAGCCGGCGACGAAAGCCGGCGCCGCGCGGCTGCGGCGCGGGCGCGCCTGCGCAGTGGTCACTGAGTCACCTGGTAGCCATCGGAACGGGCGTAGTCGGCGATCGCCTTCTGCCAGGCCGGCAGCATCGAGACGATGGTCTTGCCGGCGGTCAGCCCGGGCGTGATGGTGGCGGCCCAGATCGCTTCCTGGCTGAACTGGCCGTAGCCCCAGTCCGGCCACACCTGGCCGGCCGCGGCCTGCAGCGGCGCGGTGACGTCGTTGGCGTAGTAGCCGGAGGCGGCCTGGGCGGCCAGCCAGGTCTTGGCCGCCGGCGCGTAGGCCGGGTAGCCGACGGCGAGCTTGCCCTGGTAGTCGTCCGAGGTGGTGACCCAGGTGAGGAAGTCGGTGGCGGCCTTGAGATGCGGCGAGTGCGCGGACAGCAGCCAGGTGCCGCCGCCGACGTTGCCGACCGACGGGCTCGTGTCGTCGGCCCAGTGCGGCATCGGCGCGATCCCGACCTGTCCCTTCGGCGTCTTGAACGTGCCCTGGAACAGCGAGCCGCCGTACCAGGACGGCCCGGGCATCATCAGGATCTTGTCGGCCTCGTTCTTGTCGAAGTCCGAGGAGAAGACGCTGCTGGTCGACATGCTCTTGGCCGTGATCACGCTGTCCAGCAGCGAGGCCATCCGGCTGCACGCGGAACTGGTGGCGTTCACCGTGACCGCCTTGGGCCCGGTGATGTGGTTGGCGCCGCACTTGCTCGCCCACAGGTAGATCTCCGGGGTGAAGGTGTCCCCGGCCGCGCCGACGAGGTAGCCAGGGTGCTCGGTGGCGACCTTCTTGCCCAGCGCCTCGTATTCCTCCCAGGTGGTGGGGACCTGGTAGCCCCACTGGGTCATCAGCGCGGCGTTGTACCACAACACAGTCTGCGACAGGTCGTTGCGCAGGCAGTAAATCGTGCCGTCCACAGTGCACGGTTGGTTGGCGTTGCGGGCCCAGCCGTCCAGGAGGGACTGCGGCATCAGGCCCTTGTTCAGCGGGGCGGCGAACTTGGCCGTGACCGCCCACGTCGCCTCGTTGTTCTGGGAGCTGAACACCACGTCCGGCCAGCCGTTGCCGGTGCGGTTGAACAGGCTCACCTTGGTCTGGAGGTAGTTCGAGCCGTTGGCGTCCCCGTCGTAGGAGACGATGTCCATCTTCACCGTGGGGTTCTGCTTCTGGTACAGCTGCGCGGCGGCCGACCGGGTCGAGTCCACCCACACGGTCAGCGGGCCGTCGGACTGCGGCGCCTGCGTGAAGCCGTCCTTGGCTTCACCAGCGTTCGAGGCGCTGCCGCCGCAGGCGGTGGCGGCCAGTGCCAGGGCGGCGGTGACAGCTAACAGGGTGACGGTCCGGCGAGGTCTCGCCGCGAGGTTCCTTCGGATCATGACTTGCTCCACGACGGTGTGGCGCCCGGCCAGGCGGTCGAGGCGGCGGGTGAACCTGGCTGTGCAGCAGACGCCAAAATTAGGCCCCCCATCATGCGCCGAGTCAAGAGCAAGAGCCCACCTATACCGCGTCAGACGCGCTCCAATCGCGCCGTTTCGACAGTTTAATTCCATATGCGCTGTTCCCTGCGACCAACGAGGGGCAAAATAAGTCATACACATCTGAGATCCCGCTGCGGTGGAGTACGCTCATCTCAGCGGTCTAGACCGGTGGCCACGACCACGGAGGTACGCGGTGGACGCACTGCCCGGGGAGCCGGTAGCCGCCGCGAAGGCCGGGTCCGACGGCGCGTCGACCGCCTATCGTCCCGGCTACGAGCTCGTCGCCGAGCAGATCCTCCAGCTGATCGCCGAGCGCCGACTGCACCCGGGCGACCGGATGCCGACCGAGAACGAGCTGGCCGCCCGGCTGGGCACCAGCCGCACCGTGGTCCGGGAGGCGGTCAAGATCCTCTCCGCGATCGGCCGGGTGCGGGCGCAGAAGGGCCGAGGCCTCTACGTCGCCGACGACGAGGGCATGCTCGGCACGGCCCGCTGGGGCGGCTTCTTCATGCCGACCGACCTGGACCACGTCTACACGCTCTTCGAGTTCCGGCGGATCCAGGAGATGGAGGCCAGCCGCCTGGCCGCCACCCGGGCCACCCCCGGCGAGCTGCGGGCCATCGAAGCCGCGGTCGAGACCTGCCGGCACGGCCACCTCACCGGGCAGGCCACGGTCTTCGAGCAGGGCGATGACGAGTTCCACGTCGGAGTCGCCACCGCCTCGCACAACCCGCTGCTGGTCATCGCCGTCCGCGAGGCGCGCCGGCTGCAGCACCAGTCCAGCGTGATCGGGCTGAACGGAACCGTCGGCGGGCACGCCGAGGACGCCGTCGCCGAGCACGCCGCCATCTACCAGGCGATCAGGGACGGCAAGCCGGAGGCCGCCGCGCAGGCGGCCGCGCTGCACATCGACAACACACTCGAGGACTACCGCCGCGAGATCCAGCGCCGGGTGTTCGGCTAGGACCACTGCGACCGGACGGCGTGGACGTCCTTCCTCGACGTGCCCAGCTTCGTCAGGACCCGAGCCACGTGCTTCTCGACGGTGCGCGGGGACAGGAACAGAGTCTGGGCGATGTCCTGGTTGGTGGCGCCGCTGGCCAGCAGCTCGGCGACTTCCAGTTCGCGGGGCGACAGCTCACTGCCGTAGCCGCGCCGGCCGCGCCGCGGCAGCGCCGCCACGCCGAGTTCCCGCAGGCGGTGTTGGCAGCGCGCGGCGTCACCGGTCGCGCCGAGATCGGTGTAGCCCTGGCTGGCCTCGGCCAGGTGCGTGGCGGCGTCCTCGGGACAGACGCACGTCAGGGCGTCACCTCGACGTTCGGCGGCCTTCGCCACCTCGTAGGGCCGGCCGATGTCCTGCCACCTCCGCTGCGCCTCGGCGAAGTGGTCGGCGGCCTTCGCCGGCTCGGTGGCGCGCAACAGCAAACCCCGGGCCAGTACCAGCTCGGCCGTGGCGGCTGGTGCGTCGCGGTCACGCACGTCGGCCTCGGCCTCCGCCACGAGTTGTTCGGCTGACGCCCGGTGTCCGCAGGCCAACGCGGCCTCGACCGCCACGGCGAGCAGGCCCACGGTCCGCGCCCAGGACCTGAGCCCACGCAACGTCGACAGCGCGGGTTCGGCGATCGCCCACGCCGCCTGCGGGTCGTCCTCGGCGAGCCTGATCTCCGTGAGCGCGGCGGCGATCCCCGTGCTCACGTCCACCGCGCACATGGCGCCTGCCCGCGCCGCGGCGGCGGTGAAGTGTTCGAGGGCTCGCGAACGCCGGCCCTGGGCGAGGGCGAGGTGTCCCTGGCACAGGGCGCGGCCGACGTCGATCTGCCTCACATCGGGGTAGGCACGCCCCAAAGCCGCGTAATCGTCGTCCAGACCGGTCCAGTGGCCGGCCAGCCAGCCGACACGCAGCTCCTCGGCGCGGACAAGGCATTCGAACGGCCCCCGGTCCGAGCGATCGACCAGGTCCTTGACCTCCAGCAGCAGGGCACGGGCCCGCCCGTCGTGGCCGAGCTGGATGGCCATCTCGGCGAGGTTGTACAGCGCGAAAAAGGCCTGGGTCAGCACCGCGCCGTCAGCGCCTCGACGCGGCAGCCGGTCCACCAGCGGCCAGACGGCGGGATCGCCGTCCATGGCCATCACGATGAGCCGGGTGATCCGCACCGCCATCCGGCTCGCCTCGTCGGCGGCGTCCCGAACGGCCCGCTCGGCCCGGTCGAGCCACTCCCACGCGTGCGCGGCGGCGCCGTCCCGGTCGTTCAGGGCCAGCGCGATCATCGCCTTCGCCGCCTTGTGCGGAAGGGCGGCCAGCTCGTCGACGGCGCGTTCGAGCTCGCGGAAGCCGGCCGGGTCACTGCCGACGTTGAGCATGATCAGGCCGAGTCCCAGGCGGATCTCCCCCCGAGTGGCCGCCGGCAACCGCGGATCGGCCAGCACGGCCCGCAGCTCGCGGACGGTCGCGGCGTAGTCGACGCCGAAGTTGACGATCCGCGCCAGCGCGAGCGCCGCTCGGGAACGCCGCTCGGCGGCCGCCCCCGGCCGGTCCAGAATCTGGTGCAGCAGAGTGGCCGCGGTGCCGTTGTCGCCCAGCGCGACGGCCTGGTCGACGGCCTGCTCGGTGCGATCGAGCCAGCCTCGGTGATCGCCGGTGGCGAGTGTGTGGTGCGCGATCTGCACCAGCGGGACCGGGTCCTGGGTTTGGAGTTCCTCGATGGCCCGCCGGTGCAGGCGGGTCCGGCGCGGCCCGAGGATGTGCTGGTAGGCGACCTGCTGGGCCAGCACGTGACGAAAGGCGTACCGGCCGGTGTCGGTCTCGCGCAGCACCGCCGCGCGCAGCGCCTCGCTCAGCCCCTCGGCGGCTGCGTCGCCGTCCAGTCCGGCGACCTCGGCCAGCAGCGCCTCGGTGGCGGGCACGGCCAGCACGGCCGCCGCGTCCACCACCGTCGCCCCGGCCGGCGACAGCGAGGTCAGCCGCTCGGTGACGGCTTCCCGCAGGCCGCTGGGCACCTCGGCCTGATCCAGCGCGCTGACGTCACGGCGGCCTTGGTCCCGCAGCGTGATCAGGTCTTCCTCGGCGACCAGTGGCAGGCCTTCGCTGCGACGGTGGAGCACCGCGCAGAGCTCAGGCGTGGCCTGGGCGCCGAGCGCGGCTTCGGCCAGGTCGGCGATGTCCGCTTCGGTCAACGGCGACAGCCGGATCACCGTGCCGCTGGCGCCGGGCGGCGGGCGGTAGGCAGCGCCCATGACCGCGGCCCCGGGCGGCAGGTCCTCGGCCCGGTAGGTGACCACAAGGGCAAGGTCGTCGGGCAGGTCGCGGGCGAGCAGCAGGAGCAGCTCCCGGGTGGCGTCGTCGACCCAGTGCAGGTCCTCGACGACCATGACCACCCGGCCGACCGCGCCGAGCACCGAGCGCACGGCCTGGATCAACTGATGCCGCGCCGCGCCCGGACCGTCCGGTGTGGACGGCGCCGGCGGCAGGCGGTCGGCCAGGTCCGGCAGCAGCGGGGCCAGCGCGCCGGCCGACGGCGGCAGGCCGGCGGCCGGCAGCCACGGACCGACCTTGCCGAGCGCGTCCACCACCGGCCCGTAGGGCAGGGGTTCGCGCAGCGGGTGGCAGAAACCGGTGACCACCCGCCACCCCTGCGTCCTCAGGGTCGCGGTGGCCTCGCGCACCAGCCGGGACTTACCCATGCCGGCATCGCCTTCGACCATCACCACGGCCGGTGGCCGCCGGACGGCGGCGAGCAGCCGGTCGAGCTCCGGCCGGCGGCCGACGAACGCGAACCCCCGGCCGAACTCGGCACGCTGGTCAGCCACCCCGTCACCGTCCCTTCCGGACGCCCCGACTCGGCTACCCATCTTATCGAGGCCCCTACCCATTGACCGCGTTCCCCATTGTTTCGGCCTGCCAGCGCCCCGCACCGTTCATGCCGTCCACGAAACACCTCTGATGGGAGAG
>Ga0307511_10001101_pt1 | contig 28775 bp, 28 predicted proteins | sample 13_EM_MG_FD_200266 | JGI IMG/M metagenome (GOLD analysis project Ga0307511, IMG submission 200266) | Populus trichocarpa ectomycorrhiza microbial communities from riparian zone in the Pacific Northwest, United States - 13_EM | ecosystem: Host-associated > Plants > Roots > Unclassified | place...
CCTGCCCACCCCCCCGGCGGGGAGATATGAAGCGACCTAGGGAAGCTCTGCAAAAGGCTGCGTAACGAGCCGAGGAGCGTCAGCTGGCGAGGCCGTGGGCTTTCGCATCAAAGGCTTGGAGTAAGTTCGCTTTGGAGATGATGTAGCCGAAACACTTTTGCAGAATCTCCCTAGTTGCCCTCGGGCGATGCCGGCGCGGCGGCCGGGTTCCATTGCCCGCGCCGCATGCGGGTGATTCTCACCGACTTGAACACGCCGGCGCGGCGCAGCGGCTCGCCGGCGGAAAACGCTTCGGCCGCGGCGCGGTCGGGCACGTTCAGGATCAGTACGCTGCCGGTGCGCCTGTCGCCCTCGTCTTCCAGCAGGGCCCCGCCCAGCACCAGGATGTCGCGATGCTTCTCGAGGTAGGCGAAGTGCTCGGCCTTGTGTATCGCACGCAAGGCCGCGCTGTTCTCGCCGTCTTCCTGGTAGATGATGAACAGCACGCTTTCTCCAGATCAGCGCGCGGATCAGCGCGGCGCCATGCGGATCGCGCCATCGAGGCGGATGGTCTCGCCGTTCAGCATCTCGTTCTCGAAGATGTGCTTGGCGAGAGACGCATACTCGTCCGGACGCCCCAGGCGCGAAGGGAAGGGCACCTGCTTGGCAAGCGAGTCCTGCACTTCCTGCGGCATGCCGGCAAGCAGGGGCGTGAGGAAAATGCCGGGGGCGATGGTGACCACGCGCACGCCGTCGCGCGACAGGTCGCGGGCGATCGGCAGGGTCATGCCGACGATGCCGCCCTTGGAGGCGGAATAGGCGGCCTGGCCGATCTGGCCGTCGTAGGCGGCTACCGAGGCGGTGTTGACGATCACGCCGCGCTCGCCGGCTGCGTTCGGCTCGTTCTTCAGCATCGCCGTGGCGGTGAGGCGGATCATGTTGAAGGTGCCGATCAGGTTGACCGTGATCACCTTGGTGAAAGTGGACAACTTGTGCGGGCCGTTCTTGCCGGTGGTCTTCTCGGCCGGGCCGATGCCGGCGCAGTTGATCAGCCCGTGCACCGCGCCGTAGGCGGCGACGGTCGCATCGACGGCGGCCTGGGCCTCAAGCTCGCTGGAGACGTCGCACTTGACGAACTTGCCGCCCAGCTCGGCGGCGAGTTTCTCGCCGGCATCCGCGTTCAGGTCGGCGATCATCACCCTGGCGCCGGCGCTCGCCGCCATTTTCGCCGCCGCCGCGCCCAGGCCCGAAGCCCCGCCGGTGATGAGTACCACGCTGCTTTTCAGATCCATGTCTTGGCTCCTCCTGTCGATTGGTTTGGACTACATTCGATCATGGTAATGATTATAAATCATAACTAATTGATGGTTAAGGCTGACCGAGCGCCTTGAGGCGCTCGGCGGCGCGCGTATCGCCCTGGCGCGCGGCGAAGTCGAACCAGCGGCGCGCCTCCAGCTTGTCGGCCGCCACGATCAGGCCGTTGCTGTACAGCTCGGCGACCAGGTTCTGCAACTCGGCGCCGCCGGCCACGGACAGTTCGTTGAAATACAGCGCCGCGTATTTTTTTGCGTCGGGCGTGGCGTCCTGCGCGTGCGAGAACACCAGCAGATGGGCCTTGGCCTGGTTGCTGCCGTGGGCGGCGGCGAGCGCGAACCAGAACTGCGCCGCTGCGCGCTCCGCGGTGACGCCATCGCCGTTCAGGTACATCAGGCCCAGGTTGTACTCGGCTTGCGGCTCGCCCTTTCTGGCCGCGAGCCGGAAGTATTGCTGGGCGCGGGCGGTGTCGCGCGCCATGCCTTGCCCGTCATGGTAGAGGGAGCCCAGGTTGGTCGCCGCCTGCGCCGAGCCCAGGCCGGCGGCGCGCTCATACCAGTAGCGCGCTGCCGCCAGGTCGGCCGGCACCCCCTGGCCGTTGCGATAGGCGTTGCCCAGGTTGCTCATCGCCGCGACGTTGCCCAGGTCGGCCGCGCGCCGGTACATGGCGAGGGCGCGCACCGTATCGCGCGGCAGGCCGCGCCCGTCCATCAGCATGTTGGCGTAGCTGTTGGCGGCGTTGCCGTCGCCTTGCGCCAGCGCCTGCTCGAACCAGTGGCGCGCTTGGCGCGCGTCCGGCGCCACGCCCTGGCCTTCGAGATACATCACGCCCAGGTTGGCCTGCGCCTGCGCCAGGCCGTTGCGCGCGGCGCGCTCGAACCAGAAGGCGGCCTGCGTGTAATCGCGCTGGGTGTTGATGCCGAAATAGTGGATCGCGCCCATGCGCTCCTGCGCGCCGGGCACTTCCTGCTCGGCGGCGCGCTTCAGATAGGCAGTGCCGCGCGCCAGGTCGGTGGCAACGCCACGGCCGTTGAGCAGCAGGTCGCCGACCGCGTACTGCGCATACTTGTCGCCCGCATCCGCCAGGGGCAGCAGCAGGCGGTAGGCGGTGCGCGTATCGCCGGATTCGAGCGCGCTCCATCCCGAACGCAGGACTTCGGGGTTGGCTTGCGCACGTGCGCCGGCGCAGGCCAGCATGGCCGAGATGAAAATCAGGGGAAGGAGGCGCATGACCGCGGCAAGAGGGGAAGGGCGAAACACAAAGGGCAGCCTTGCGGCTGCCCTTATTTTACGCGGCTATTTCAGGTCGCCATCCGGCGCGACATCACATCGGGATCAGCGGCACGATCAGCAGCGCCACGATGTTGATGATCTTGATCAGCGGGTTGACCGCCGGGCCCGCCGTGTCCTTGTACGGGTCGCCCACGGTGTCGCCGGTCACGGCCGCCTTGTGCGCGTCCGAACCCTTGCCGCCGTAGTTGCCCTCTTCGATGTACTTCTTGGCGTTGTCCCACGCGCCGCCGCCGGTGGTCATCGAAATGGCCACGAACAGGCCGGTGACGATGGTTCCCATCAGCACGCCGCCCAGCGCTTCCGCGCCGAGGATCATGCCGACCAGGATCGGCACCACCACCGGGAGGATGGAGGGGATCATCATTTCCTTGATCGCCGCGGTGGTCAGCATGTCGACCGCGCGGGTGTAGTCCGGCTTGGCCGTGCCTTCCATGATGCCCTTGATCTCGCGGAACTGGCGGCGCACTTCCTCCACCACCGCGCCGGCCGAGCGGCCCACCGCTTCCATCGCCATCGCGCCGAACAGGTAGGGGATCAGCCCGCCGATGAACAGGCCGATGATCACCTTGTGGTTCGACAGGTCGAAGGCGAAGTGGGTGCCGGGGTGGGCGGTTTCCAGCGCGTGGGTGTAGTCGGCGAACAGCACCAGCGCGGCCAGGCCCGCCGAGCCGATCGCGTAGCCCTTCGTTACCGCTTTGGTCGTGTTCCCCACCGCGTCCAGCGGGTCGGTGATGGCGCGTACCGAGTCCGGCAGTTCGGCCATCTCGGCGATGCCGCCGGCGTTGTCGGTGATCGGGCCGTAGGCGTCCAGGGCCACGACGATGCCGGCCATCGACAGCATCGAGGTGGCGGCGATCGCGATACCGTACAGGCCGGCGAAGGCGAAGGCGGCGTAGATCGCCAGGCAGATGGCGACCAGCGGCCAGCCGCAAGCCTTCATCGAGATGCCGATGCCCGCGATGATGTTGGTGGCGTGGCCCTTGGTCGAGGCCTCGGCGACGTGGCGCACCGGCGCGTATTCGGTCGCGGTGTAGTACTCGGTGATCACCACCAGCAACGCCGTCAGCACCAGGCCGACCACGGTGGCGGCGGTCAGGCGCATTGCCGCGCCGCTGGCAAAGCCCGCGTCGGCCAGCATGTTGTCCGGCACCATCTGGTAAGTGATGATGACGAAGGCGATCAGCGACAGGCCGCCGGCCACGGCCAGGCCGCGGTACAGCGCGTTCATGATCTTGCCGCCGGGACGGGCCTTGACGAAAAAGCAGCCGATGATGGACGCGATGATGGAGACCGCGCCCAGCACCAGCGGGTAGATCACGCCGATGTCGCTGCCCTTGATCATCAGCGCGCCCAGCACCATGGTGGCGACGAGCGTCACCGCGTAGGTTTCGAACAGGTCGGCGGCCATGCCGGCGCAATCGCCGACGTTGTCGCCCACGTTGTCGGCGATCACCGCCGGGTTGCGCGGGTCGTCCTCGGGGATGCCGGCTTCGACCTTGCCCACCAGGTCGGCGCCCACGTCGGCGCCCTTGGTGAAGATGCCGCCGCCCAGGCGCGCGAAGATCGAGATCAGGGAGGCGCCGAAGGAGAGGCCGATCAGCGGCTTGATGACCTCCGACAGCGACAGGGTCTTGCCCAGCGCCGGGCCGGCGTTGGAGACCAGCAGCAGGTAATAGCCCGCCACGCCGATCAGGCCCAGGCCGACTACCAGCATGCCAGTGATGGCACCGCCGCGAAAGGCGATGTTCAGGGCTTCATTCAAGCCAGTGCGCGCCGCCTCGGCGGTGCGCACGTTGGCGCGCACCGAGACGTTCATGCCGATATAGCCGGCCGCGCCCGAGAGCACCGCGCCGATCACGAAGCCCAGCGCGGTCATCAAGCCCAGCGAAGGGATCACGCCGATGATGATGGTGAGCACCACGCCGACGATGGCGATGGTCTTGTACTGGCGGTTCAGGTAGGCCTGCGCGCCCTGCTGGATGGCGCCGGCGATCTCCTGCATCCTGGCATTGCCGGCCGGTTGCTTGTTGATCCAGCCGACCGAAAGCCAACCGTAGATGACCGCGATGACGCCGCAGCCGATGGCCAGCCAGAGTAGTCCCATAGACGACATGTATTGCTCCTCCAAATCAAATTGTTATGACACCGATGACTCGATCCCTATTACCTTTGACTTATATTTATAAATATTGATTGAAACACGTACGGCGAACTCAATCTACTTGATTGTAAAGGATAAGGCGAGCTTTTTAGGCACCGCCAGATTCTTCAGCCGGGCATGCACCGGCAGGCCGTTTCGGTACGGTTGGGGGGCCTCGCCGGCGATCAGCGGAGAGAGATAATCGCGGCAGGCGGAGGTGATGTGAAAGCCGTCGCGGGTGATGAAATTGCGCGGCATCATCTTTTCCTTATTCGCCACTTTCGCCAGCGGCATCGCCTCGATGGTCCAGCGATAAGGCTTTTGCGCAGTCCGCCTGATGCCCGCCATCACCGCGTTCCTGCCGGCGATCGCGTAGCGCACCGCTTCGCGTCCCACCGCATATGATTGTTCCAGGTCGATCTTCGAGGCGATGTGGCGCGCGGCGCGCTGCAGGTAATCGGCCACCGCCCAGTGGTACTTGTAGTTCAGCTTGTCTTTCACCAGGTTTGCGATCATCGGCGCGACCCCGCCGAGTTGCGCGTGGCCGAAGGCATCGGTAAGCCCCGTCTCGGAGAGGAACTTGCCCTCCGCCGTCTGCAGGCCTTCGGAGACGGCAATGGTGCAGTAGCCGTATTTCTTCACCGTGGCTTCCACCTTGGCGAGAAACTTCGCTTCATCGAAACGTATTTCGGGCAGCAGCAGGATGTGCGGCGCATCGCCTTCCTGCTCGGCGGCCAGGCCGCAGGCGGCGGTGATCCAGCCGGCGTGCCGGCCCATCACCTCGAGCACGAACACCTTGGTCGAGGTGCGCGCCATCGAGGCCACATCCGCCCCCGCTTCGCGGATCGAGGTGGCCACGTACTTGGCGACCGAGCCGAAGCCCGGGCAGTTGTCGGTCAGGGCCAGGTCGTTGTCCACCGTCTTGGGTATGCCCACGCAGGTGACCGGGTAGCCGAGCTGGCTGCTCACCTGCGAGACCTTCCAGGCGGTGTCCATCGAATCGTTGCCGCCGTTGTAGAAAAAGTAGCCGATGTCGTGCGCCTGGAACACCTCGATCAGGCGCTCGTATTGCGCGCGTGATTCCTCGAGGGACTTGAGCTTGTAGCGACACGAGCCGAAGGCTCCGCCAGGCGTGTGCATCAGCTGGCGGATCGCGGCCGCGCTCTCGCGGCCGGTGTCGATCAGGTCTTCGGTGAGCGCGCCGATGATGCCGTCACGCCCGGCGTAGAGCTTGCCGATTTTTGTCTTGTGCTTGCGTGCTTCCTCGATCACTCCGCAGGCGGAAGCGTTGATGACCGCGGTGACGCCGCCGGACTGCGCGTAAAAGGCATTGCGCGGCCTGAGCTTGTTTTTCATGCTCGCTTTTCTCCTGTGTCCGGCCAGCTGCCGGGCAGCAGCCGGTTGGCTGTTCTCGTGTCAAGGACGGCGCGTCGAAGGCGCTTCTTGGCGCATCTTACGTCAGGACCGCCGGGGCGGGCATGCTGCGTTTGCACAGCGCGGCTCATGCACATTCCCCCCTGCTTTGTGCGCCGCGGGCGCGGGGAAGTTCAACCAAAACGGGCTCGTCGGCCGCCTTTTCGCCGAATGCGGGTGGATTTGCCAAAAAGAAACACGGCCAAAAATGAAAACGCGGAGCATGTGCTCCGCGTTTCGTGGCCCGAATCGCCAGCCGGCTGGAATTACTTCAGCACGGCGAAGGCGCGCTCGCGAATCTCGTCGACCGGGCCGATGCCGGCGATCTTGCGGTATTGCGGGGCGCCGGGCTTGCCGCTCCTTCCCCAGTCGGAGTAATAACCAACCAGCGCCTCGGTCTGCTGGTGATAGACGTCGAGGCGCTTCTTCACCACCTCGGGCTTGTCGTCGTCACGCTGGATCAGGTCCTCACCGGTGATGTCGTCGCGGCCTTCCACCTTGGGTGGGTTGTACTTGACGTGATAGGTGCGGCCCGAGGCGACGTGCACGCGGCGCCCGCTGATGCGATCGATGACCTCGGAATCCGGCACGTCGATTTCCAGCACGAAGTCCAGGTTTACGCCGGCGTCCTTCATCGCGTCGGCCTGCGGAATGGTGCGCGGGAAGCCGTCGAACAGGTAGCCCTTGGCGCAGTCCGGCTCCTTCAGTCGCTCCTTGACCAGGCCGATGATGATGTCGTCGGATACCAGCGCGCCGGAGTCCATCACCTTCTTGGCGGCGAGGCCCAGCGGGGTGCCTGCCTTGACGGCGGCGCGCAGCATATCTCCCGTCGAAATCTGCGGGATGCCGAATTTTTCCTTGATGAACGTGGCCTGGGTCCCCTTGCCTGCGCCCGGGGGGCCTAAAAGAATAAGCCGCATGGTGTATTTGCCTGACGGATTGATTATAAGAATAAAAGCAGAGCAGCCGCCGCCGACGCTCTTGGTGGCGCGGCCTTTTGAGGGTGAATTCTAGCTTGAATCGACTTGCTGAGGGCTTACAACCCCGTTTTTTGGCCGAAATTCAGGCTTTGAGGAGCTTGCGCACCAGTTCCAGGTCGGCCGCCGTGTCAACTCCTGGGGCGGCGGTGGCCGCCGTGATGTGCACGGCGATTTTCACCCCGTGCCACAGGGCGCGCAGCTGTTCCAGCGCCTCGAAACGCTCGATCGGCGCCGGTGCCAGGGTGGGGTAGCTGCGCAGGAAGGCGGTGCGGTAGGCGTACAGGCCCATGTGCCGGTAAATCGGCAGGCCGGGCGGCAGTTCGTCCCGGCTCGCGTTGAAGGCGTCGCGCGCCCAGGGGATGGTGGCGCGGCTGAAATACAGCGCGGTGTTGCGCGCGTCCAGGGCGACTTTGACGATGTTCGGGTTGAACATCTCGGCCGCTTCGGTGAGGGGATGGCAGGCGGTGGCAATCGCGCAATCCGGGCGGCGCGCCAGTTCGGCGGCGACTTCGGCGATGAGCTGGGGCGAGATCAGCGGCTCGTCGCCCTGCACGTTGACCACGATGGCCTCGTCCGGCAGGCCGAGTTGCTGGGCCGCTTCGCTCAAGCGGTCGGTGCCGGAAGGGTGGTCGGCGCGGGTCATCAGGGCCGTGTAGCCATGGGCTTCGACGGCAGCCTGGATCCGCGCATCGTCGGTGGCGATCAACACCCGGGTCGCGCCGCTTTGCGCCGCCTGGTCGGCGACGCGCACCACCATCGGCTTGCCGCCGAGATCGGCCAATACCTTGTCGGGCAGGCGCGAGGAAGCCTTGCGCGCCGGGATCAGGACAATGAAGGGGACTGCCGCGCTGCCGCTACCGGTGTCGTCCAAAGCGGCCGTCACACTTCCTCGGCATCGGGCAGGCGCCGCGCTTCCTCTTCCAGCATCACCGGGATGCCGTCGCGGATCGCGAAGGCCAGGCGGTCCGCCTTGCAGATCAGTTCACCCTCGGCTTTCTTGTACAGCAGGGGACCCTTGCACAGCGGGCAGACCAGGATATCAAGCAGTTTGGGGTCCACGGATTTTCTCCAGTAAGGCCGCGATCAGGCCGGGTTCGAGCTGCGCGGCAACCGGCAGCACCCAGACACGCGCATCGCGCAATGAGGCGCATTTTATCGCGTCCTTCTCGGTCATCACGATCAGGGGCGCGCTGATCGCCGCAAGATCGGCGGCGGTGTAGGGGTGGTGGTCGGGGAAGGGATGCTCCTGGATCGAAAGACCCAAAGAACGCAGCGTGGCGAAGAAGCGATTCGGGTCGCCGATGCCCGCGACCGCCGCAATCATCGGGCGGGTCTGCGCAGCGCCTGGCATGCCGGCCTCGGCGGCGAAATCGCGGGACATGCGGCGCTGCGCCGGATCGACCAAGCGGTAGAAGCCACGCGGAGCCAGACGCATGTGCCAGGTGGGCGCGCGCAGCGAAGCCAAGGCACCATTGACCGGGAGGTCGCCGTTGAACACCACTGCATCGAGACTGCCCGCGCGCGACAAAGGCTCGCGCAGCGGCCCCGCCGGCAGCAACTGCCCATTGCCCGCGCCACGCGCATCGAACACCGCGATCTCGAAATCGCGTGCCAGTGCGTAGTGCTGCAAGCCGTCATCGGAGATCAGCACCGTGGTTTGGGGATGGGCCGCGAGCAGCGCGCGTCCCGCCTCCGGCCGATCGCGTCCGACGAACACCGGGCATGCCGCAAGGGCATGGCGAATCAGCAGCGGTTCGTCTCCGACTTCAGAGGGGATTGAAGAGGCCAGCACTTCGCGCGGCACCTGTGCATTGGCCCCATACCCACGGCTGATCACACCCGGATGCCAGCCATGCTCGATCAATGCCTGCGCGAGCGCAATCACCAGTGGCGTCTTGCCGCTGCCGCCCACCGTAAGATTGCCGACCACGACCACCGGCACCGGCAGGCGCCGCACTTTTTTCAAGCCAAGCTGGAACGCAGCACGCCGCAAGGCCGCGAGCAGCCCGAACAGCCGGGACAGCGGCAGCAGCGGCGCGGTGCGCAAGGTCAGGCGGGGTTGCCACCAGTCGCGCACCGGCGCTCCTCGATAGACGCGGCGGCTACTTGCTGCCGCTGTTCTGGGTGGTGAAGGTCACCTGGCCCAGCCCGGCCAGTTGCGCGGCCTGCATCACGTAGATCACCGCCTGGTGGGTCGCCTGCGCGTCGGCGTTGATCACCACGATCGGCTCCTTCTTGCCGCTGGCGGCCGACTTGAGATCGCCCGACAGGCTCTCGACGTTGGCGAAGGCAATCGCCTGCCCGTTGATCGAGAACTTGTTGCCGGCGGTGACGCCGACGTTGATCTCGTTGGGACGCTCGAGCTGCTTTTGCGCATCCGCCGTAGGCAGGGTGATCTGCAGCTCGGTGTATTTGGAATAGGTGGTGGTGATCATGAGGAAAATCAGGATCACCAGCAGCACGTCGATCAAGGGAATGAAGTTGATCTCCGGCTCTTCCGGCCCGCGGTATTTGGAGCGGAAATTCATCTGCTCAGGCCTTGCGGTCGCCATGGGCGATGTCGAGCAGCTTGACCGCGGCCTGCTCCATCTCGACCACGAAGCCGTCCACGCGGGCGCGGAACATGCGGTAGAAGATCATCGCGGGAATCGCGATCACCAGCCCGAAGCCGGTGTTGTACAGCGCCACCGAAATACCGTGCGCCAGCACCTGCGGGTTGGTGCCCGACGGGGACTGGCTGCCGAAAATCTCGATCATGCCCACCACCGTGCCGAACAGGCCCATCAGCGGGGCGATCGCGGCGATCGTGCCCAGGCCGTTGAGAAAGCGCCCCAGTTCGTGGGCCACCACGCCGCCGGCTTCCTCGATCGCTTCCTTCATGACCGGGCGCGAGCTCTTGTCGTTGCGCAGGCCGGCGGCCAGCACGCGGCCCAGGGGCGAGCTGTTCTCGATCTTCTCGATGGTGTCGGCGTTTACGCCGCGGCCCTTGTACAGGGAGAGCACCTCGTTGAGCACCTGCGAAGGGATGACTTTCGACTTGCGCAGCACTATCAGGCGCTCGATAATCAGGGCGACCGCGATGATGGAGGCGATCAGCAGCGGATAAATCGGCCAGCCAGCCGCTTTAAGAATGTCCCACACGGATGAATATTCCCTTCGATGTGCCGCGGCTACAAGTGCGTACGGCGGTAAGGCGCGATGACCAAAAGCGCAACGACCATGAGTGTAGTGACCATGAGCGCAATGACCATTACAGCGGCAAGTTGAGAAAAGCCTTGGCCTGAGTTGCGGTCAATCCTTGAAGTTTAACGGAAAGTCGGCACTTTGTCGGCCGGGCCCGTGGGCAAAGATGTAACCGGATTTAACCGCGCGCTTCCCGCCGTGGGCTGCCATGTTATCCACAATCGCTGTGGATAAGGGTGTTGAAAACAGCGGAACAAGCGCACTAAGTCGTTAGCCGGGAAAGGATTTTCAGTGCATTGCCGCATTTGCGGGCAGGCTGCCCGCAGGAACCGTAAATCAGGAAATGTTAAGACTTTATGCTGAGCCGCCCGGATTTTGACGATCAGGCCGCCCCGGTGCCGGGCGCCGGCGAGTCGCCGCGCGCCGCGGGCTCGCGGGCCATCTCGGTCAGCGAACTCAACCGCGGCGTGCGCGGCATGCTCGAGCGCGGCTACCCGCTGGTGTCGGTGCGCGGCGAAGTCTCCAACTTCACCCGCGCCGCCTCCGGCCACCTTTACTTTGTGCTCAAGGATGCCGGCGCCCAGGTGCGCTGCGCCATGTGGCGCGGCCGCGCCCAGTCGCTCGGCTTTACGCCCGCCAACGGCGACGCGGTCGAAGTGCGCGCCAACGTCACCCTGTTCGAAGCGCGCGGCGAATTCCAGCTCTCGGTCGAGAGCATGCGCCGCGACGGCGCCGGCAACCTGTTCGAAGCCTTCCTGCGCCTGAAGGAAAAGCTGGCGCGCGAAGGCCTGTTCGATGCCGACCGCAAGCGCCCCCTGCCGGAGATGCCGCGCGCCATCGGCGTGGTCAGTTCCCTGCAGGCCGCCGCCCTGCACGACATCCTCACCGCCCTGCGCCGCCGCGCCCCGATGATTCCGGTGGTGGTCTACCCGACCCCGGTGCAAGGGGAGGGGGCGGGTGCGCGTATCGCCCAGGCCATCGCCACGGCGAATGCGCGCGCCACGTCCGACCGCCTCGACGTGCTGCTGGTGTGCCGCGGCGGGGGCAGCATCGAAGACCTGTGGGCCTTCAACGAGGAAGTCGTGGCGCGCGCGATTGCCGCTTCCGGCATCCCGGTGGTCTCCGGCGTCGGCCACGAAACCGACTTTACGATTGCCGATTTCGTCGCCGACCTGCGCGCGCCCACGCCGACGGCCGCCGCCGAACTGGTCAGCCCGCATCGCGACGAAATGCTGGCGCGTCTGTCCGGCGCTTCCTACGAACTGCGGCGCTCCATGCAGGCCTACCTCGACGAAGCGCGCCAGCGCCTCGACTGGCTGGTCCGCGACCTGGTCCCACCCTCGGCCCGCCTGGCCGCCCAGCGCCGCGACCTCGGCGACCTAGCGCGGCGCCTGGACTGGCAGATGCACCGCACCTTCGAACGCCGCCGCGCCAGCCTCTGGGCCGTCCAAGGCCGCTTGCGTGCCCCCTCGCTCGCCCCGGCCGGCGCGCAACTGCGCCAAGCCGCCGCCGCGCTCACCCGCGCCGGGCGCCTGAACCTGCGCACCCGCGCAGAGCAATTGGCGCGCCTGCAACCCGCCCTGGAGCACCTCAACCCCCAGCAGGTACTGGCGCGCGGCTACAGCGTGGTGCGCGACGCGCAGGGGAACATCGTGAGAGACGCGCAGTCACTCAAGAGCGGCGACGCGCTCGACATCGGCTTCGCCCAGGGCGGCGCGCAGGTGCGGGTGGAAAGACCTTATCGCTGACATGTTTGCCGAAAGGCGCGTGGCTGGCCTAGAATAGATTGCTGCGGCAGCGTTTCCAAGTGGTGTTCAACCCATCCACGGACACGCCGCCTCAACGCCTGACCGTACAGCCAACGCAAGTCCGCGCGTACCTCTTGCCCTGCTGGAACGCAATACATCAAGACCAATTTGACTCTCGGAGAATTCGAACATGGAACACAAACTGCCTGAACTGCCCTACGCCCTGGACGCGCTGGCCCCCACCATCTCCAAGGAAACCCTGGAGTTCCACTACGGCAAGCACCATCAGACCTACGTCACCAACCTGAACAACCTGATCAAGGGCACCGAGTTCGAGAACGCGACCCTGGAAGAGATCGTCAAGAAGTCCTCCGGCGGCATTTTCAACAACTCCGCCCAGGTGTGGAACCACACCTTCTACTGGAACGGCATGGCTCCCAAGGCCGGCGGCGAGCCCACCGGTGCGCTGGCTGACGCGATCAACAAGCAATGGGGTTCCTTCGCCAAGTTCAAGGAAGAGTTCACCAAGACCGCTGTCGGCACCTTCGGCTCCGGCTGGGCCTGGCTGGTGAAAAAGGCCGACGGCTCCCTCGGCCTGGTCTCGACCAGCAACGCCGCCACTCCCCTGACCACCGCCGACAAGCCGCTGCTCACCTGCGACGTGTGGGAGCACGCCTACTACATCGACTACCGCAACGCGCGTCCGAAGTATGTCGAGTCCTTCTGGGGCCTGGTGAACTGGGACTTCGTGGCGAAGAACTTCGCCTGATGTCGTTTCCATGTCTCCGGGCAGCGGATGGTTGAATCAGGCAATCGGCTGCCCGACTTGAAAGAGATGGAACGCAGTTTGGCTGGTTCGGCGACATGATGGAATGCATCCGTAATCCGCACTGGTAAAAAGAGGCGCCCCGGGAGGGGCGCTTCAGGTTGTTGACACAGGGGGCACCCTCTTTGAATCCCCCGAAGTCAGAGGGCGCGGCGTGGGAGTTGGTGTGGCCCTCTGTTCGCAACAACCTGTTTTGTCAGCAGTCCGAAGCGCCCCGGGAAGGGCGCTTTTTTCGTAGTCTGTTGAAGTCACAATACGTGGCGGTACAAGCGTCCGCTATTCAACGGATTGCGCCGGCTGCTTCCTGGGCCATCATTGGCGCTGCCGTCGGCATCCCTTCGCTGATGCCGATATTCATGTCCACGCCAAAGGCAAGAACAACGCAGGGTTATGAAATCTCTTGGCGTGCCTCCGGCCAGGTGCCGCGCGGGGCCCGCCGTGCAACGACTCCCGGTTGATGCCGGCCGGGCGAGCTGCCGAGTAACAGGGAGTGCGTGGCAAGGCGGGTAAATAGGGACACGGGCAGGCGGACGACATTGCTGTCGCCCGGAATCCCCGGACCACCGGGGTTGCACGATACGCCGTGGAAGTAAACGCCATGAACCACCGGCGGTCCAGGGGATCGTCCCCTCAGCCCGGGATTGGCTTTTACCGTTGCAAGGGCAGCAACAGCGTCAGCCGCGTGCCTGCCTCCGAGGTTTCCACCCGCAACTGTCCGCCCAGCTCGGCGGTGCGCCGCTCCTGGTTCGCCAGGCCCCGGCCGCCGCGCAGCCGTGCCTCCTGCACGTCGAAGCCCGGCCCGTTGTCGCTGATCGTGACCAGTACCCATTGACCGTCGACGCCGGTGGCAACGCGAATTTCCGTTGCCTGCGTGTGCTTGAGGATGTTGCCGAACGCCTCCTGCAGGATGCGCAGGATGTGCAAGGAATTGCGCGGGTCCAGCCAGTCGAGCTTGGGCGTATCGGTCACTTCCCAGCGCAGCGCGATGCCCGCGCTCTTCAGGCGCGGCCCGAGGCGGTAGCGCAGCGTCGCCAGCAGCAGGAGCAGGTCCGCTTCGACCGGCTCCATCGAATCGATGGTCAGCTTGAGGTCGTCGATGCAGCTCTTGAGCACTTCCTTGAGTTCCTCGTCGCTGCCCCTGCCGCCCTCCACCACCCGCAGCGCGCTGGTGAGAGAGGAGCCCAGGCCATCGTGCATGTCCTGCATCAGGCGGCGGCGCTCTTCGCTGAGCGTCTGCTTGTGCGCCACTTCGCGCAGGCGTTCATAGCTCTCCGCCAGCTCGGCCTCGCGGGCCTGGACGCGCTCTTCCAGCTTGACGTTGACCGTCTCGATCTCGTCCATCGCCTGCAGATAGCGGCGGAACATGATGAAGATGCAGATCAGGGCGTAAACCAGCGCGAAGTGGGGCGTGAAGTAGAAGCTCTCCGCGTTGGTGCGCAGCAGGATGTCGAAATAGTCGGCCACCCCGCCCAGATAGCTGAACCCGAAGGCGCCCGCCAGCAGGCCCGCGTCGATCGAGCGGGCGCGCCAGGCATTGACCGTGCCGGCCACCGCGACGGTCAGGGCCATCAGCATGACCACGATGTACGCCGCCTGGCGCGCCTGCAGCAGGCCGGGCAGGGGCAGCAGGCCGGCGGGCAGCGACAGAATCAGGATCGCCACGCCCATCACGATCAGGGGGCGGTCCAGCGCGCGCATGCGCCGGCCGTGCAGCAGGCGCAGGAGAAAATGGGTCGCGATGATCTGCCAGCTCAGCGCGTTCAGCGTCAGCCAGACGAACCACACGTCCGGCACCGGCAGCCTCTCGATGCCCAGCTGGAAATGCCAGCGGCGCAGCATGCTCAGCACCGAGATGGCGAAGATCAGGTGGCCCGGGTAGCGGCGCCGGAAGATCCATACGCCCAGCGCGAAGATGCCCACCAGGACAAAGGCCGCGCTGGTCATGAACGGCAGTTGCGTCACGAAAAAATCGCGCCGCTCGGCCATCGCCGCCACCGCTGCCGGCTCGCCGACATAAAACGAGGAGAGCGCCGCGTTCTGCCCCAGTATCCGGTCCAGGCGAATCAGCAAGGTCTTCGGCGGCGCGCTGTCCGCCCCCTGGCTCAAGGGCACCAATACCGCCGGATGGGAGAACAGGTTCCACACCGGCGTGCCGGGCGAGCGGTAGAGCAGGTGTCCGTCCCCGTAGATCGCCAGCTGCCCGGCCGCCAGCCAGCGCAGCAGGTAGAACCGGGTCGGCCCGCGCGTGTTCTCCAGCCCGGTCAGGCGCACCCTGATCCACGTGGTGTGCATCCCGGGCTTCGCGCCGGCGGTGTCGGCCTTGCGCAGGACCAGCGGCAGGGCGACAGGCTGCCAGGCGCCCTTCAGGTCCGCCTCGCTGACCGCCTCGGTCACCGGCCCCGCTGATCCGGGTGCTTCATGCAGGATCTCGGCCTGCGTGAAATGCAGCATCGGCTGCGCAGGGGTAAAGGCCGTGAAGACGGCCTTGGCAGGGATGGCGGCGGGAGCAGCGGCTGTGGAGGAGGCGACCGGGGCGGCGGCAGGAGCGGCAGAGACAGGCGTGGCCGGTTCCGCCCCCCGGCTCCAGCCGAGCAGGCAAGCGAAACACAGCAGGATCAAAAGTGCGGCGTCAGGCCGCGAGTATGCCTTGTTGCCTGGCTTCATAGATGGCTTCGGCTCTCGAGCTGACCTTGAGCTTGCCATAAATCCGGCGGATGTAGGTGAGCACTGTATGACGCGACACCTTCGTGAGTTCCGCGATCTCTTCCGCGGTGAAGCCTTTGGTGATCAACTCCAGCACCTCGCGTTCCCGCCCGGACAGCACGGCCTGCGCTGCCCCCCCGGAGACCGAGGCCAATTTCGCTTGCGGTGCCGGCGCCGGCGCCGCGGCGTCGCGAAAGCGCGTAAGGATCTGCCGGGCGATCAGCGGGCTGATCGGGCTGCCGCCCGCGTTCAGGCTGCGGATTTCGTCCAGCATGTTTTCCGGCGTACTGTCCTTGAGCAGGTAGCCCGAGGCGCCGGCCTCGATCGACTGCATCACATGCGCCTCATCGCCCAGCGCGGTGCACACCATCACCCCGCAATCAGGCCAGGCCGACAGCGCGGCGCGGATCACGTCGATGCCCGACCCGTCCGGCAATCCCAGGTCGACCAGAAGCACCTGCGCGGGCGCCTGTTGCAGCAGCCGCAGGCCCTCGGCGCGGGTGCAGGCCACGCCGACCAGCGCCATGTCCTGCGCCGCGCGGACCGCCTGGATCACCTGGCTACGGAAATGCACGTCGTCCTCCACCAGGGCGACCTGGATGGGCGTGACGGACGGGTTCGGCGCAACTGTCGCCGGACCTGCGGGGCGGGGCGTGATCATGATGCCAAATGTTCCCATATTTGCTTGCGGCTTTGGTGGGAGGCGTTGTCCCCAGTTCTGGGGACAACATCACTCGCCGGCCGGGCTATTCCGGCAGCAGTTGACACGGTCGGCAACGGCATCGATCGACACATCAGCTTCCTCGGAGAGGGCCTCCAAACGATGATCATCCTTCAAGGAACGCGCTCTTTCATTCGACACCTGAATATTCGAGAGCAACCGACAACCAATCAAACAAAAAGCGGCCCATAGGCCGCTGTTTGTTTGCAAGATCGTCCGGTATCGGCCGAGCCGCGGACCCGCGGGAATGATGTTCCGTCCCCGATGGCCTGTACTTCAAGCCTAGAGGGGCGCCAGCTGGGTGCGGATCTCGTCCGCGGTACCGATCGCAACGAAAGCCTGCGCATCGCCTTCCAGAGGGATGGCCAGCTCCACCAGCGTGTTCTTGTCATCCTGATGCGCGAGAAGGCCAAGCACCGCCACGCGTACTGCCTCCGCCAGTTCTTCCCGCCGGGCATTCCAAAGGTCGTTTTGCATTAGCCGCTTCCAAACTCGCGATTTTACTCCTCAATGGCCGTGCAAGAGCCCGGCGGCGCGGAAATGCGCCTGCCGGGAATTGACCAGCGCTGCCCGGGATGTCAGGGGCGATCCTCGGCCGTGTCATCGTCACCGGCGCGCTTATAGCCGGTGAACATGGGAACGACCAGATTTTCCCGGTGCCGCCAGCTGGTGAAGGCCACGCCGGCCAGGTGGCCGAGTACCAGCACGAGAAGAATCCATGCCAGGCCGCTGTGCAGGGCCTCCAGCCAGGCGTAGCCGTACAGCCAGTCGGTGGTGTAGAGAAAGCCGGTCAGGCACAGGCCCGCGATGCAGCCCAGCAGGAGGATGATCATCCACGCGCCCAGCGGATTGTGCCCGAGGGTGCGCGGCTCCGCGCCGCGGGCGAGCAGGCGCGCGTATCGCCACGTGGCGCGCGGCCCGCGCACGAACTGCGCGAAGCGCGCATAAGGGCTGCCGCAGAAGCCCCACACCAGCCGCGCGAACACGATGCCGGCGGCCCCGTAGCCGAGCGCCTCATGGACCGATTTCGGCCAATGCCCGGTCACCCAGGCGGCCACCACCGTCAGCACCAGCAGCCAGTGCAGGCCGCGCACCACGTGGTCCCATACCTTCAGCCTTGCCATGGTTGCGGGCCGCGCCAGTCTTGACCGGCCGGATTACTTCGGCTGGATCCGCTCGAAAGTCTTGGGATTGAAAAACGCCTCGACCCGCTCGCCCTTGGCATCGAAGCCGTAGACTTCATAGCAGGTGTTGAACACCTTCACCTGGCGAATGCGCCAGCCTTCGGTGGAGAGCTTTTTCTGCAGGTCCATCTGCGGTTTCCACTCTTCCTTGGGAAGGTTCGGGCAATCGACATCGCCGTGCGCCCAGGCGCCTTGCGCGGCGCTCAGGGCAGCAACGAGGGCGGCGGTGGCGGCCAGCAAACGCGGGAAAATTTTCATTCGAGGTCTCCTTTGATTCGCGCCGGCGGACTCAGAAGTCCAGCCACATGCGCAACAGGTTGTGATAGGTGGCCGTCAGGCCGATCACGGCTTCGTCCGACTCGCCCATGCGGCTGCGCAGGCTCATCAGGTGGGTATCCATGTCGAACAGCAGGCGCCGCTGCTCGTCGGAGCGGATCATGCTGTGGATCCAGAAATAGCTGCCCAGCCGGTAGCCGCGCGTCACCGGCAGGACCCGGTGCACGCTGTGGCCGGGGTAGAGCACCATGTCGCCGGCCGGCAGCTTGACGCCGTGCTGCCCGAAGGTGTCTTCCACCATCAGCTCGCCGCCGTCGTACTCGTCCGGCTCGGAGAGGAACACGGTGCACGAAATGTCGGTGCGCACCCGCCCGGTCCCGTCGCGCAGGTAGCGCACCGCGCTGTCCACGTGGTTGCCGAAATGGTTCGACTCGCCGCCGTAGCGGTTGAACAGCGGCGGCGAAATCTGCTTGGGCAGCGCCGCCGAAAAAAAGATCTGGTGGCGCTGCAGGCCGGCAAGCACCATCTTCTGCAACTGCAGGGTCTCGGCGCAGGTTTCCGGCAACTGCTGGTTGTTCTTCGCCTGCGCCGATTGCTCGCCCGCCGTCATGCGCCCGTCGCCCCAGGGGGCGCCCGCCAGGAGCTTGCGCGCCTGGCGCAGTTCTTCCGGCGTGAGCACATTTCTGACGTGCAGGAGCATGAGAGAGCTTTCTTGGCCTAGTAGCGGTAACCCAGCGTGAGTTTAACGGAACGGGGTTCGCCCACCGTGTAGAAACCGGGGTAGAGCTGGTCACCGTACGTCTTGTTGGCGAGGTTGGTGATGTTGACCTGGGCAAACAGGTCGGGCGTGAAAGTGTACTCGGCCATCGCATCGTAAGCCACATAGCCCGGCGCCTTGGCAACCTGCGAGGCCGCGCCGCTGGTGCCCAGCAGCGGCCGGTTTTCCGAGGCGCCGCGCGCGCCGCCGGCGAAGCGCAGCTTGGGCAGCGCCTGGTAGCTCAGCCATACCGCGCCGGAGTGGCGCGGCGACAGGCCCACTGCCTGGCCCGCGCCGGTGGCCGCCGTGCCTACCTGGTCGATCTTCGCTTCCTGGATCAGCGAGTAGGAGATGTAGACCTCCAGCTTGGGCGTGATGCGGCCCACGATGTCCATCTCGAAGCCCTGCGAGTGGCGCTTGCCCGACAGCACCGGGGTGGTGCCGGCGAAGTCGGCGTCGGTGGTGCGTTCGTTGAACTTCTCGGTGCGGTAGAGCGCGAAGCGGGTCGACAGGTTGCCTTCCAGCCAGTCCAGCTTGGCGCCGATCTCGGTGTTCTGGCTCTTCTCGGCCGGCACGTTGGCGATCGCCTGGGTGGTGTACTGGTAGGTGTCGGCCGAGGTGTTGAACGAGGTGCCGTAGGAGATGTGATAGGACTGCGTCGCCGTCGGCTGGTACAGCACGCCGGTGCGGTAGCTCCACAGCGAAGGGTAGGAGAGCTTGCTGCTGGAGGCCGAGACCGCGTTCGCGGTGGTGGCGTTGGCGTAGTTGATCTGGTTCATGTCCGCCGAGAAGCGGTCATAGCGGATGCCGCCCAGCAGCTTCCAGTTCGGCGTCAGCCAGAGCAGGTCCTGGAAATACGTGCCGAAGGAGCGGCCCGCGTAGTCGCTGGTCTTGCGGTATTTCGGCAGGATGTTCACCACCTGCCCGTCGTCCGGCCAGCCCAGCGTGGTGCCGCCCTTGTTGAAGTTGGTGCCGACCGTGCCCCAGGCGCCATAGCGGTCCGCCGCCTCGACCGCCCCGTCCACCCCCATCAGCACATCGTTGCGCAGGCCGAACCAGTTGAACTTGTTGCTGTAGTCGCTCTGCACATAGGTGCCGCGGATGTTGTCCTTGCGCGGCGCCAGGCCGCTGCGCGTGATCCGCGTCAGGCTGCCCAGGCTCTCATTGGTGACCACCGCCGCGCCAGCCGGGCAGGCACCCGCCACGAGCGCGACGCTGCAAAAGCCGGCCGTGGTGCCCCAGGTGTCGCGCCGGTAGGTGCCGCTGCGGAACTGGGTGCGCAATTCGCCGCCGTCATCAAAACGGTGCTTCCAGCTGCCCGTGCCGTAGTTGGCCTCGCCCTTCAGGTAGTCGCTGGCGGTGCCGTAGAATTTCTCCGGGGAGATGCTGGTGGCCACCGTGCCGTCCAGGTAGCGCATGCTGTTCATCGGCGTGTTGTTGACGTTCAGGTGGAACAGGCCCACGGTGAACTCGTCCTTCGTGCCGATGCCCCAGCTGTAGGTGGGCGCCAGGCCTTCCTTCTTGATCCGGGCGCCGTAGTTTTCGGCGGTGTTATACATCGCGTTGATGCGCAGCGCCGATGTTTCGCCGGTGCGCACGTTGAAATCCCCCACCACCCGGCGGCTGTAGCCGGTGCCCACGGTGGCCAGCACCTGGGTCAGGTCCATCAGCTGCGGCTTCTTGGTCACCTGGTTGATCACCCCGCCGGTCGAGCCGCGGCCGAACAGCATGGAGGCCGAGCCGCGCATCACCTCGATGCGGTCGTAGTTGAAGCTGTCGCGGTCGTACTGCGAAGGGTCCTTCATGCCGTCGATCAGCAGGTCGCCGGTGGAGGCGACCGGAAAGCCGCGCATGCGGATGTCCTGGTCGGTGCCGTTCTCGGTGGCCGCGAAGGTGATGCCGGCGGTGTAGTGCAGGGCCTGGCGCAGGGTGTCGAGCCTGGCGTCGTTGATCAGCTTTTCCGTCACCACGTTGATCGACTGCGGAATGTCGCGGATGTCCTGCGTGCCCTTGCCGATGTTGGTCCGGTTGGTCTGCAGGTTGTCCTTGGACGATTCCTCGGCAACGCCCTTGACCTTCACTTCAGGCAACACCGCCTCGTTGGCGGCGGGAGTGGAGGCGGGAGTCGAAGCGGAGGCCGGAGGCGTGGGCACCGCGGTCTGCGCCGCGGCGGCGCCCGAGACCAGCAGCAGGCCGAAGCCAGCGGCGAGCGCGCCCAGCGGGACCAGGGGGGCGGGCGAGGCCGCCGCGAAGGAACGTGGGGCGCCGGCGGGAGCCGGCTTGCGGGCTGCTCTGGAACGTCTGGACATGTCTACTCCGTCAAATGGCTAATCGAAGTTGGCTTGCAGGCGTTCGAGGACGATGCCGGCTGGCTACTCTGTGGAAAAACGGGTGAGGCGGACGGCATCGCTGGCGTGCCGCGCGCGAAATGGGTCAAACGGGGTGCAAATGGATTGCAAATGGGCGGGTTGCAAATGGGCTGCTTATGCGCCGCTGATGCGCCGCTTATGGGCCGCGCGAGACTTGGGTCGCGGGCCTTTTTGCCCGGCGCGCGCGGCGGCCGGGTGATTTTTCGTCGTACTTACCCCTGGGTTGACGGGCTCTGGCGGACCTCGTTCTGATTATGGATGATGGGAATGCGAATGATTATCATGTTAACACGGCCGGCGCGCAAAAAAAAGCCCCGCGAAAGGCAAGCCCGGGGCGGCCGGCGCAGCGCCTTGCCCGCGCATGCCGCCCGGGCGCGGTGAACATGCTGGAATTGAATCCGCCCAATCACTCCGGTACATGGACTCGACAAATGCGCCGAGGTCTTTGAAGATGCGGCGAAGATGCGGCGAAGATGCCGCGAAGATGCCGGATCCGGCAAATTTCAACCCCGCAATGGAACCGACCCGCATGATGAGCAATACCCCTCCGCAGCCCGACCGCACTTTCTCCGTCACCACGGCCGACGGCTGCAACTTGACCGTACGCGGCTACCGCGAGAATGTAGGGCAGGGTGCAGGGCGCGCCGCCGTGCTGCTGGTGCATGCCCTGGCGATGGACGGCTCGATGTGGAACCGCGTGATCGAGTCCCTCGCGCCGGAACTGGCGGTCTACACCGTCGATTGCCGCGGCCACGGCCTGTCGGACCACCCGCCCGGCCCCTACTCGATCCGCCTGTTCGCCGACGACCTGGCCAGCGTCGCCAGCGCGCTTGACGCCGGCCCCGTGCACCTGGTCGGCTGCTCGATGGGCGGCACCGCATCGCTCGCCTGCGCCGGCGCCCATCCGCAGTTGCTCGCCAGCCTCACCGTCATCGACGCCTCCGCCTGGTACGGCGAGCAGGCGCCGGCCGCCTGGGAAAAGCGCGCCAGCCAGGCCTTGGGCGAAGGGCTGGCCTCCCTCATCCCCTTCCAGGTCGAACGCTGGTTCAGCGCCGCTTTCGCCCAACGCGAAGCGGCGCAGGCCGAAGCCGCCAAGGCGATCTTCCTGCGCAACGACCTGGCCGCCTACGCCGCCAGTTGCCGCATGCTCGGCATCGCCGACACGCGCGCCAGCCTGGGCGCGTACAAGGGACCGTCCGCCGTCGTGGTCGGCGAGGAGGACTATGCGACGCCGGTGGCGATGGCCCGCGAGATCGTCGCGCTGCTGGCCGATGCCGAACTGACCGTGATCCCCGGCGTGCGCCACTACACCCCGATCGAAGTGCCACAGGCGATCGCCACATGCATCGAAGACTGCGTCAGCCGCGGCCGCAAGAGCTGAATACAAGGGAGACGGGGGACATGACCATGGATCGGCGCCGGTTCCTCCAGGGACTGGGGGCGGCGGCCACAGCCGGCCTGGCCGGCTGCGCCACCCCGGTTGGACGCGAGCGGATTTTCGAGGCGCACTGCCACATCATCGACCAGCGCTTCCCGATCGTGCCGAACCAGGGCTACACCCCGCCCAATTTTCCGCTCGAAGACTACCTGCGCCAGGCCACCCCGCTGGGGATCGCCGCCGGCGCCATCGTCTCCGGCTCCTTCCACGGATTCGACCAGACCTACCTGCGCGCCACCCTGCCGCGCCTGGGCCCGAACTGGGTGGGCGTGACCCAGTTGCCGCCCGACGTGCCGGACGCCGAGATCGCCGGCCTGGCGAAGATCGGCGTGCGCGCCCTGCGCTTCAACATCTTCCGCGGCCGCATCGACAGCGTGGACGATATTGTCGCCTTGGCCGGCCGCGCCCACGCGGTCGCCGGATGGCACGCCGAACTCTACGCCGACGCGGCCAGCCTGAAGCCGCACGTCGCCAAACTCTCCAGGCTGCCGCAGATCGTCATCGACCACCTGGGCATGACCCAGGAGGGCCTGCCGGTGACGCTGGATCTCGTCGACGCCGGCGCGCGCATCAAGGCCACCGGCTTTGGCCGCGTCACGATGAACGTGGAAGACGCCCTGCAAAAAATCGCCGCGCGCAGCCCCAAGGCGCTGATGTTCGGCACCGACATCCCGTCCACCCGCGCCAGACGTCCCTTCGAGCCGGGCGATATCGACCTGGTGAAGCGAGCATTGGGCCCCGCGCTGGCCGCGCGCGCCTTGTGGAGCAACGGCGTCGAACTCTATCGGCCGGTGCTGGCCTGACGGGGGCACCTCGACGGCACCTCGGCCGAACAATGGGGAGCAATCTACGCGGAGAAGCGTGGTCCGTCCCCGATTGTCTGATGCCTACGTGGGGGCGGAATATTTTTTCTCTAAGGACGTCTTTCCTTTATTCTTAATAAAATGACTTACTTTAAATTTGCCAAGCTAAAGAATGGCATAGGCGCATTCGCTGCAATAGCTGTTGAGACGATTGATGGAGTTTCCGGTGTAATCGAGTGGAGCCCTTCAGAAAAGGCACTTCAAAAAAATTATGGGGAAGCTGTCTCAAACGGTATCGAAGATGCTGTTGCTTGGCACGTACTGGAAGGCGGACAGACAAAGTCGTTCCGGATTCTCCAGTTCGAGTACCTTGTAATGGATACAACGCTAGATGCGGTTCGGTGTGCTGCAACAATGGCTGCGTGGAAGTCGCTTGGGCATGACGAGGCGCAGATCGTCTTCGAATATGATGGTGAATGGAAGGCTCGTCGAAAATAGCCCTTGAAATATGAGGCGGATTCAATCTGCAAGTGCGACGCGTGAACAATAGGGGGACAGACCTAGCCATCCCACTTTTTCGGACGCCTGAATCAAACCACCGAGCTATCCCAGGAGCAGGGATGTATTGGGGGCGGACGGCTCAGGCCAGCATTCTCCGTGCGTCCGCGTCCTATAGGTAGACACAGTGGGGCCAATATCTTGCGTTGACATGTGATATAACTAATGTTATAGTACGGCCAGGATAGCCCATTCTCTAAATGGAGGCCCGCCATGACCACTGCCGTAGACCGCCCCCTGACCGACCGCCAGCTCCGCTTCGTCTTCGAATACCTGATCGACCAGAACGCCAGCGCCGCCGCCGTGCGCGCTGGTTACTCCGAGAAGTCGCGCGCCTCGCAGGCCAACGAACTGATGAACAACGAAGCGGTGCGTGAGCGCATCCGCCTGGAGTTGTCGAGCCTGCTGGCCGAAGCCGGCTGCTCGGAGTTGCAACTGATCATGGAGCGCAAGCGCGCGGCGTTCTTCCGCGCGGTGAAGATGTTCCGCAGCGGCTGGGAGGTATTGCCGCTCGATGAGATGGAGGAAGAGACGCGGCGGGCGCTGGAAGTGTCCACGGTGATGCGCAAAAGCGGGCCGGTGGTGAAGGTGCGCCAGCCGGACCGGCACAAGGCCTTGCGGGCGCTGGAGCGGGTGCACGAGAGGCTGGAGAAGATCAACCGGGCGTATTACGCGAAGGTGGAGAGGGAGGGGACTTATCTGAGCCTGGAGGAAATCGAGGCGATGGATGGGGGTGGGGTGGAAGCGGCCGCTGAAATCCCGGAAAAGTCTCAGGTTTTCTCGGGTTTTGGGCAGGGCACTGCGCCCGAGGGCGGGCTCAGGGCGAACGGTAGCGGGGGTGGGAATGCTGAAAAACCTGCGGTTTTCTCAGGTTCGGCCGCAGGCGCGGGAATGCTGGCCAATCAAAATCCTGAAAATCCTCGGGTTTTCTCAGGTTCAGGCGGCCCGCTGTCAGCCGAGAGGCATGCGGGGCAGGGGCGGCCGCGCATTCCCGAGCGGGAGGCTTGTGCTGCTTGAGGGGTTCGCGCGGTGCTGGTAAAGTGCGCGCCGTGAAAAAACTGTTTTTCGTTTGTCTTTGTTTGTGGAGTGCCTCGGGCCTGTCTGCGGGGCCGGCTGCTCCCGCGCGGACGAAGATCAGCCTGCTGTGCACCGGCTGGCTGCCCGCCTATACGAGCTGGGAGGCGCCGCCCGCGCCGACCACGGTGCAGAGCGGGCAGATCACGGTCGAGATCGATCGTGCGTCGGGCACCCTGGCCTTGAGTCTCGCCGTGACAGGCGATCTGGTGGCGCCGCTTGAGGTGAGCGAGCGTTACTACAGCGCGACCGCGCCGCAGGGCCGGGTGCAGTTGGGCCGCAGCCTGGATGCGGTGGAGATCAGCGTGAATCGCCTCAATGGCGAGGCGCGCATGCGCTACATGGTGGGCGAGACCGGCTATCCGGCTTTCAACGGCAATTGCGTGGCGGCGCGGCCCCGTTCCTGACCGGCCCCGCGCCGGCGCGCGCCTGGCGGATATGCAAAATGAATAAGTTCCGGCGGTGCGGCGCGCTCTGATAACATAAAGAACGATCCATGAAGCGATGCATTGGCGCCGCAGCGTACGGCGCCGTGTAACCGACCATCATTTCCAATCTGCCGCATTCCAACCCGTCACGGCGCTCGTTCGAGTCCGAGGGGGAGGCTGTGCCCTCTGTCATCGTGCCCCCGGCCAGTTTCAGGGCGGGCACGCGGGTGGTGGTGGCGGAGGATGATCGCGTCAGCCAGGCGGTGCTGACCATGATCCTGCAAAAGCTTGGGCTCGAAGTGCATGTGGCCTCCGACGGCGTGGAGGCGCTGGAGCTGATCCGCGCGGTCTGCCCCGATCTGGTGATGATGGACATGCAGATGCCGCACATGGATGGTACCGAGGTGGTGCGCGTGCTGCGCGCGGATGCGAGTGTGCGGCAGCCGCCGGTGGTGGTGCTGTCGGCCAATCGACTGAGCCGCGCCCAGGAGGAAGACCTGGGCAGCCTGGGGGTGGCGGATTTCCTGCTCAAGCCGGTCAATCGCAGCCGCCTGCAGGGCGTGCTGCTGCAGTTGTTGCCGCGGGGTTAGCTGCCGAACGTGTAGTTGCCGACTGTGTAGCGCGAGCAGGAACGCCGCGCGGGCGCCGGGTTCCACGCGGTTCGACGCAGCGACGCAGCGACGGTTCAGCGCATCGCGCGAACCCCCTCCCTCCCGGCCGGCCGGGCTCAGTTGGCGAGATCGAAGCGCACCGGAAACTCGACCCAGCTTGCATAGGCTTCGCCGGCGCGCCGCGCCGGCAGGAAGCGCCAGGCGCGCACGCTTTTCAGGGCGGCCTGATCGAGCATGTCGTGGCCGCTGGAATTGGCGATCACGATTTCCCTGGGCATGCCGTCCGGTTCAACCAGCACGCGCATCAGCACCCGCCCCGTGAGTCCGAACTGGCGCGCCACCGTGGGGTAGTCCGGCTTCGGGTTGTAGGCGTAGTCGGGCCGGGCGCTGGTTTCGGCGGGCGATGCGGCCGCGCGAACCGCGGCAACCGGCCCGGCAGGAGCGCTGCCGGCATACGTGGAAGAGGGATGGGACGAACCTGTATCGGAAGCTGAAAGAGCTGCCGGGTCAGCCGATGGCGCGGCGGCGGAGGGCGTGGTGGTGACGGAAGGCTGGGCGGTGGAGGGCGCGGCGATGGAGGGCGCGAGCGGGGGGATCGCGGCGGCGGTTCGCGGCTCTGGCGTGGGCGCGGGCGGCAATGGCCGTGCCGCCGCGGCATGTGGCCGCGCGGGTGCATTGCTGTTTGGTGTGTCGCTGTTTGGTGTGTCGTTATTGGGTGGTGTGGGCAGCGCGGGCAGTGCCGGCGGCGCGATGGGGGCCGGCGGAGCAGGGGCCTGCAAGCCGGGCGCCGGCGTGGGCGCATCGAGCAGGCGCGCGCTGAGGACATGCTCGGGCGCTTGTGCGGTGCTTTCGAAGGCGCGCTCGGGCAGCATCGGCATCAAGGTCAATACCAGCCCGTGCAGCGCAATCGCGGCCAGCAGGCAGGCCGCCTGGCGACTTTGCACCGGGCCGTGCATCACGGTGTCTAGACGGCCAGTTGCACGGAGGGTGTGGCCCGCGCGGCGACCAGCGGCAGGCCGGTGTCGGGGTGGCGCAGCACGCGCACCGGCAGGCCGAACACGCTTTCGATGCCTGGCTCGGTGAGCACCTGCGCGGGCGTGCCGGTCGCGGCCACGGCGCCTTCGCGCAGCATCAGCAGGCGGTCGGCGTATTGCGCGGCGAGGTTGAGGTCGTGCAGCACGGCGAGCACGGCGACGTCGCCCTGCTCGCGCGCGAAGCGGCGCGCGGCGGCGAGCGTGGCGTGCTGGTGGGCGAGGTCGAGCGCGGCGGTGGGCTCATCCAACAGCAGGTAGCGCGCCTGGCGGTGCCCGTCGATCACGCAGGGTTCCCACAGTTGGGCGAGCACACGCGCCAGTTGCACGCGCGCCTTCTCGCCGCCGGAGAGGGTGGTGAAGTCGCGCGCGGCGAGGTGGGCGCAGTCGGTGGTGGCGAGCGCGGCGCGGGCGATCTCGCGGTCGCCGCGGGTGAGGGCTCCCGCGCGGTGCGGGTAGCGGCCGAACAGGGTGACTTCGAGGGCGGTGAAGGCGAAGGCCAGGCGCGACTCCTGCGGCAGCACGGCGCGCAGCTGCGCGCGCTGCGCGTGGCGCCACTGCGACAACGGCCGGCCGCCCAGCTCGACCGTGCCGCCGTGCGGCGCGGCTTCGCCGGCGAGGAGCTTGAGCAGGGTGGTCTTGCCGGCGCCGTTCGGGCCGAGCACGGCGAGGAACTCGCCGGGCGCGACGGTGAGCGAGACATCGCGCACCAGGGCGCGGCCGGCGACTTCGTAGTGGAGGCTGGCGGCGCGCAGCATCAGGCGCCCCAGGCGCCGCGCTGGCGCATCAGCAGGCCGAGGAAGAAGGGCGCGCCGAGAAAGGTGGTGAGGATGCCGATCGGCAACTCGGCGGGGGACACGATGGTGCGCGCCACCACGTCGGCGGCTACCGTGAGGATGGCGCCGAGCAGCGCCGCGCCGGGGATCACCACGCGGTGGTCGGGCCCGCAGGCCAGGCGTAGCATGTGCGGGGCGACCAGGCCGACGAAGCCGATGATGCCGGTGAACGCGACCAGCGCGCCGACGCACAGGGTGGTCAGGCCGATCACGCCGGTCTTCAGGCGCTTGACGTCGATGCCCAGGTGGCCGGCTTCGGCTTCGCCGAGCAGCACGGCGTTGAGTGGCCGCGCGTAACGCCAGGCCAGGCCGACGCTGAGCGCCACGCAGGGCAGGCAGATGGCGACGTTCTGCCAGTTGGCGCCGCCCAGCGAACCGAGGCTCCAGAACACCAGCACGCGCGCCTGATCATCGTTGGCGATATAGGTGAGCAGGCCGATGCCGGCGAGCGCCAGCGCGTTGGCGGCCACGCCGGCCAGCAGCATCACCGGCAGCGACACCCGGCCATCGCGCGAGGACAGGGTGTAGATGGTGAGGGTCACCGCGAGGCCGCCGAGAAAGGCGGCGACCGGCAGCATGAACACGCCCAGGCTCTGGTACAGGCCCGGCATCCAGGCACGGCCAAGCACGATGACGAAGGAGGCGGCAAGCGCGGCGCCGCTGGAGACGCCGACCAGGCCCGGGTCGGCCAGCGGGTTGCGGAACAGGCCCTGCATCGCCGCGCCGGCCGCGCCCAGGCCCGCGCCCACGAGGATGGCAAGGGCGACGCGCGGCAGGCGGATGGCGCTGAGCACCGCATCCTGTTGCACGGTGAAGCCGCCCAGTTCCAGGCCGAGCTTGTGCAGCAGCACGGCCGCGACGTCGCGCGGCGGGATGTGGAAGGCGCCGATGCCGGCGGCCATGATGACGGCCATCGCCAGCAGCAGCGCGAGAGCGGCCAGTACCCAGCGCTGGTCGATGCGCTCGCCGGGCGCGCGCCGTGCCGCCACGGCCGGTTGCTCGAGGATCGCGCTCATTGCGGCAGGCTCCGCGCCGGCGCGGCGGTCTTGACCATCGGCTGCACCAGGGGGCGGGTGTGATAGCCGAGCTTCTCGAAGAAGGGCAGGGCGG